>OJNT01000025.1_pt1 | contig 104503 bp, 128 predicted proteins | sample 1597981 | NCBI WGS metagenome assembly OJNT01 (sample SAMN01915211, study PRJEB22387) | human gut metagenome | isolation source: stool | host: Homo sapiens | place: USA
GTCTCGGGTTTTCTGTGACCTTCGCTCACAAAAAACACCTCGCGGAATATTACCAATGAACAGTAACTTTCTATTACTCTTCCCTGTTCGCAAAACATTACGGTAAACAGCTACAAAAATGGCCATCCTGTTTCCGCTAACATTTGTTGACATTTTTCGCACTTTCTTTTACAATATAGTCGTGATTTACACTATTAAAGAATAAAAGTAAAAAGTAACCTGAAAGGACTCTGAAGTACTATGAAAACCATAGGTTTTATCGGCCTTGGACTGATCGGCGGCTCCATTGCCAGAACCATACGAAAATTTCACCCGGATTATCGCCTGCTTGCCTTTGACAAAGACAGAAGTGCTCTGGCAGAGGCAGTCAGTTTAAACGTGATCAACGGGATCTGTGATATTGACGATGAGCAGTTATATAACTGTGATTATCTTTTTCTCTGTGCACCTGTAGAATTTAATGTGGAATACATGGAAAAGATCAAAGATTCTCTTGGAAAGAACTGTATCCTCACAGATGTAGGCAGTGTAAAAAGCGTTATCCACGAAAAAGTAACCGAGCTCGGACTTGAAGGACGCTTCATCGGCGGTCATCCTATGGCAGGCTCCGAACGCAGCGGTTTTTCCAATTCCAGTGATCATCTTCTGGAAAATGCTTATTATATCATCACTCCGGGAGGAGAAGTTGCTTTGGAAAAGATTTCTGATTTCACAGAACTGATCTCCTCTCTTGGTGCGATCCCCCTTGTTATCACTGCAGAAGAACATGATTTCATCACGGCAGGAGTCAGCCACCTTCCTCATATCGTAGCCTCCGCTCTTGTAAATCTTGTAAATCTTCTGGATAACGACGCCCAGTATATGAAAATGATCGCAGCCGGCGGTTTCCGTGATATCACACGTATTGCCTCTTCTTCACCGGTTATGTGGGAACAGATCTGTCTGGAAAATCAGAAAAACATTTCCACGGTTCTAGATGAATTTATCCGTATGCTGATCCAGATCCGCTGTTCCATTGACAACAAAGAAGCTGACAACATCTTTGACATGTTTGCAAGCTCCAAGGATTACCGTGACTCCATTGACATTGTAGACAACAGCCTGATTCCCCGCTCCTATGTCCTTTATATCGATGTGGCAGATGAGGCCGGTGCCATTGCAACCATCGCAACCATCCTTGCAACAGAAAAGGTCAGCATCAAAAATATCGGTATTATCCACAACCGAGAATTTGAAGATGGCGTTCTGAAGATCGAATTTTATACAGACGCAGCTCTGGAGCAGGCTAAAGTGCTTCTTACAAAACGTAATTACAAGATCTGCGAACGCTAATATATAAACGGCAGCAGATATCCGATCTGCTGCCATGTATTTCAAAAATAACAATACAGGCAGGTACTAATATGGAAATCAAAAAAGCAAAAAAATTATCCGGCTCTCTTGCCATTCCCGGAGATAAATCCATTTCTCACAGAGCTGTCATGTTCGGCTCTCTTGCAGAAGGCACTACCAAAATCACAAATTTTCTGGAGGGTGCAGACTGTCTCTCCACTATTTCCTGTTTCCGGAAAATGGGTATTAACATTGAAAATACAGAAGGAGAGATCCTGGTCCACGGAAAAGGTCTCCATGGTCTCTGTGCTCCGTCAGAGACTCTTGACGTCGGTAACAGCGGTACCACCACCCGCCTCATCTCCGGGATCCTTGCAGGACAGGACTTTGTATCAGAGCTTACCGGCGATGCTTCCATCCAGAAACGCCCTATGAAACGGATCATGACTCCGCTTTCCCAAATGGGTGCCGATATCATAAGTCTCAACGGAAACGGATGTGCACCGCTTAAGATCTCCGGAAAAAAGCTCCATGCCATCCACTACAATTCTCCGGTAGCATCTGCCCAGGTAAAATCCTGCGTACTTCTTGCCGGAATGTACTCTGACGGCATTACCCGTGTAACAGAACCGGTCCTTTCCAGAAATCACACGGAGATCATGCTGAATTACTTTGGCGCCAATGTAACCGCAGAGGGAACAACAGCATCCATCAAACCGGACCCATCTCTTTACGGACGTGAGATCCTGGTTCCGGGAGATATCTCTTCTGCAGCTTATTTTATCGCAGCAGGTCTTCTTGTTCCCAACAGTGAGATCCTTCTGAAAAATGTGGGGATCAACCCGACCCGTGACGGCATCCTCCGTGTATGCAGGGCCATGGGAGCAGATATCACTCTTCTTAATGAAACCACAGAGGGCGAACCTACTGCCGATCTTCTGATCCGCTCCTCTGCGCTTCACGGGACCACAATAGAAGGCGCGATCATTCCTACTCTGATCGATGAACTTCCGATGATCGCCGTTATGGCAGCTTTTGCAGAAGGAACCACTGTTATCCGGGATGCACAGGAGCTTCGTGTCAAAGAGTCCGACCGCATCCAGGTTATGACGGAAAATCTTCGGAAAATGGGCGCAGAGATCCAGGAAACCGAAGATGGCATGATCATTCATGGTGGAAAAGCCCTTCATGGCGCAGAGATCGATTCTCATCTGGATCACCGTGTAGCCATGTCTTTTGCAGTAGCAGGACTGCTTTGTGAGGGAACACTTTCCATCAAAAACGGAGAATGTGTCAACATCTCCTATCCGGAATTCTATTCTGATCTTTATAGTCTGGCTGAATAATTATCTTATATCCAGACAGAGAGCATTTTCATGTATCACAACATCTGTTCCATCAGATGACAGTGCATAAAATGCTCTCTTTTTTTGTATTTCGTATAATTTTTATTTATTATGGATATCATAATTCCAAAATGAAACCATTTTTTTGATAAATTTTATCGTTTTTCCCACTTTCCAAATTCCTACTATTATGGTATTATTTTTTCGGAAAATAATTATTTCCAGAGAGGAGCAACGATTATGAAAATTTTGTTTTATGACACCAAGAGCTACGATAGGGAATTTTTTGAGAAGCTGCTTCCATCTTATCCAGGTATTGAAATTAAATTCATTGAAGCAAATATCCATGAAGAAACCGCAGCTCTTGCCCACGGCTACGATGCCATCTGTGCATTTGTAAATGCAGATCTCGGCGCACCGGTCATTGAAGAACTTCACCGCCAGGGTGTAAAACTGATCCTGATGCGCTGTGCCGGATACAATAATGTTGATCTGGAAACTACAGCAAAATGTGGGATCCAGGTGGCACGTGTTCCCGGTTATTCTCCGGAAGCAGTTGCCGAACACGCCATGGCACTGGCCCTTACCGCCAACCGGCACACCCACAAGGCATATATCAAATGCCGTGAAAATAACTTTGCACTGAACGGTCTCATGGGCGTTAACTTTTATCAAAAAACTGCCGGCATCATCGGCACCGGAAAAATCGGTCAGGCAATGGCAAAAATCTGCCGCGGCTTTGGCATGAAGGTAATTGCTTATGATCTTTTCCCTAATAAAAATCTTGACTTTCTGGAGTATGTTTCATTGGACGAACTCCTTTCCACCAGTGATCTGATCAGTCTACACTGTCCGATGACTCCGGAAACAGAGCATCTGATCAACTCCGAAACGATTGCAAAAATGAAAGATGGTGTGATCCTTGTAAATACCTCCAGAGGTGGACTGATCAAAACCGATGACCTGATCGCAGGTATCCGTGATCACAAATTCTTCGCCGTTGGTCTGGATGTTTACGAAGAAGAATCTGCATATGTATATGAAGACATGTCAAGCAGCATTCTTCCTACTTCCACGATCCAGCGTCTTCTGTCCTTCCCAAATGTGACCATGACCTCACATCAGGGATTCTTTACGGTAGAAGCACTGACCAATATTGCGGAGACAACCCTGGAAAACGCAAAAACTTTTATGGATGGAGCTGAAATGAAAAATCTGGTCCACTGATCAGTCTCAGACCTGACATGCAAAATTCCCCGGATACTGATCGTTTATCTGTATCCGGGGGTCTTATTTTGTTCTTTTGATTTTAATAGATCTCGTCAAAAGACTGTCCGTCATCGTCTGTGTAATAAATGCGCTTTGCATCCTGAGTGAAGATCAGCTTCTGTTTCCCTGCATCATCAAGGCTGCACTGCTGATAGGTTACGCCCTCCTCTACCGGAAGCATACTGTCTGCATTATCATAGTCTGTAGCAGTCAGATTGGAGGGTACATGGCCATACTCATAAATGTACTGGGCCACTTCATCTTTATCTGTATAGGTGCCATTTTCATCCAGTTTCTTTTCGCTCTGTGAGTCTGCTGCATCCGATGAAGCGGACCCATCTGTATCTCCTGCTCCTGCAGCATTTTCAGAATCCTGCAGCTGCTCCAGGTCGCTTTCATCAGCTACTGCCATCTCATCGTCACCATTCTGGTCCATGGCCTCCACTTCATCCTCACTCAGAGGTTCCAGGTCATCCTGAAAAGCAGATTCGTCATATTTTTCCTTATCTTTGCATCCTCCCAGCATCATCGCTGCCACCCCGGCAAGCACCAGGATAAAATATCTGAACTTTTTCATGGATCAATCTCCTTTCATGGAATATCGTTCTCGTAAAAGTGCAATTTCTCTTTTCCATCCTTCATCATCATTTGGTGTCTCCAGAATAAAGGGAATTCCATCAAGAGCCGGATGGCACACCACATTCACAAGTGCATCCAGGCCGATCTGGCCTTCGCCGATCTTTGCATGGCGATCCTTATGACTGCCCAATCCGTTTATACTGTCGTTGAGATGAACAGCCTTCAATCTGGAAAGGCCGATCACCCGGTCAAACTCATCAAGAACACCATCCAGATCATGGACAATGTCATAACCGCCATCCCATACATGACAGGTATCCAGGCAAACACCCAGTTTATTATTTTTTTCCACCCTGTCAATGATATCACGAAGCTCCTGAAACGTTGCTCCTACTTCTGAACCCTTGCCGGACATAGTTTCCAGAAGGACGGTCGTACTCTGTTCTTCTGTAAGGACATCATTGAGGATTTCCGCAATTTTGGTAATTCCCGTCTCAGTTCCCTGCCCTACATGACTGCCCGGGTGAAAATTATAATAATTTCCCGGTGTATATTCCATACGTTTCAGATCATCTGCCATGATCTCTCTTGCAAAATCTCTCAGATTTTCTTTTGCGGCACAGGCATTCATGGTATACGGTGCATGTGCCACCAGCTTTCCAAAATGATTTTCCCTGGAAAGCTCCAGAAATCTTTCCACATCTGCAGGATCGATTTCTTTTGCCTTGCCTCCTCTGGGATTGCGGGTAAAAAAAGCGAACGTGTTTCCACCGTTTTTCAGCATCTGACGCCCCATGGCAGCATAGCCTTTGGACGAACTTGTATGATTTCCGATATATAATATCATATCAGCACCATCTCCCTGTAGTTTATATTTCTGCCTTTTGGCCTAATTATTATATCAAAAACTTCTTTTTCTGAAAAGTCCGCGATTCTTTCTTTACAATACTTACCATTCTTTCTATAATAAAGATATCTTTACATACGAAGGAGAAAAAGAATGGCAAACGACAATCGAAGGCGGCCGCCTCATGGCCATGATCCGGAGCAGGCACGCAGAGAAGCCGCCAGAGCACGGGAAACACGGCGGAAGCATTCTGGTTCTGCATCTCGTAATTCCCGTTCACATTCCACTGGGACTCGCAGGAATGACATCAGCAAAAAATCCAGATATTACCAGGTACGCCGTCAGAAAATGTTTCTTGCAGCTGGCGGGATCCTGATCATACTTGTTCTTGTGATCATTTTTTCCGCACGTGCATGCATTTCTTCCCGGAAAGCTGCAGAAGCCGCCGCTTTGCAAAAGGCCCAGGAAGAGGAGGCCGCAAAAAAGGCAAAAGAAGAAGCTGCTGCTGTGAAAGATCCCGTTTCACTGACGCTCAGCGTAGTCGGGGACTGCACGTTGGGTACCGATGAGACCTTTGATTATGACACAAGTCTGAACGCATGCTACGATAACAACGGCAAAGATTATTTCTTTAAGAATGTAAAAAGCATCTTTGAGGCAGATGACCTGACAATTGCCAATTTTGAAGGAACCCTCACCGATTCCGATGCCAGAGAAGATAAAACCTTTGCATTTAAAGCCCCCGCCGAATATGCTCAGATACTCACCAGCGGTTCCGTTGAAGCCGTAAACACTGCAAACAATCACAGCCATGATTACGGAGAGCAGAGCTACACGGATACTCTGACTGCTCTGGATAATGCAGGCATTACACACTTCGGTTATGATGATACTGCAGTTATGGACATCAAGGGAATCAAAGTTGGTCTTGTCGGAATTTACGAACTGAAGGATCATCTTGGGCGCGAACAGCAGCTGAAAGATAATATCGCAAAGGTCAAAGCAGATGGAGCAGAGCTTATAGTTGTGATCTTCCACTGGGGCAATGAGACCGAAACAGTTCCCGATACCAATCAGATGACCCTTGGCCGTCTTGCTATCGATGAAGGTGCAGATCTGGTATGTGGCCATCATCCGCATGTACTCCAGGGAATCGAAACCTATAAAGGAAAAAACATCGTCTACAGTCTTGGCAATTTCTGTTTTGGAGGAAACAGTTCTCCAAGTGATATGGACACCATGATCTTCCAGCAGACCTTCACTGTCACCTCAGAAGGCGTACAGGCTGATAACGTGACCAATATCATTCCCTGTTCTATTTCTTCCGCAGATGGCTACAACAATTATCAGCCAACTCCTGCATCCGGAGATGAGGCATCCAGGATCAAATCCAAGATAGAGGACTGCAGTGCTGCGATTCCTGCCGCGGATTCTTCATCCGCTACATCGGAAGGCTCTGACAGTGAAGAATAAATAGCATAACAAAAAATAATATCCCAACAGATCCTGTGTTGCATGTTTCCATGCTACGATCCGTTGGGATATTATTTATATAAAAAGTAATTTTAAATCTTATTCGATCATCATGGCATCCGGTATGATTCTTTTTACAATCAAAAACTTACTTATATAAGGTAGGTTCTCGATCAAAAAATATCAGCTTAATGCCGATGCCTATTAAAATTCCCTGTTGTGTAATGTTATTTTATCACAGCAGGGAATTTTTTCAATGTTTTTATTTAAGTTTTTGCCATCCCGTATTGCGTATAATTTCGTTCCGCATGTCCTGTAACACACTTATGATTCTCTCAATATCATACAGATCATCAATTACTATAGAACATTTTTTAAGTCGTTCCGCTCCTCTTCTCTCTTCGCGCAGTGTTCGTGCCACATAACACGCATACTCCATTTCATATCCACGATGTTTGACTTTTAAAATATCTACTCTTTCGCCATTTATATTCATTTTTGTCTCCTCATTCACAAAACAGATCTATAATTTTGCCTGCCTCTGCTGCTCGCTGATTTCTTATCCTGTTCCATACTTCCGTATCTTTTGCGCCCGGCACACTTATCTCTCGCTTCCATTCTTCCCAGTTCGCTGGAACAAATTCTTTCCAGTCTGCTTCTGGAAGTGTTATTGTCAGATCATCGTGTGCTTTATCGTCAACATTCAGTGGTGGCTTATACTTATTGATAAAATATATCTCATACAGGAACATATCTGCTTCCGTCTGAAACTCTGCATATTCTATCTTTGTGACATTATGTATGCTGATTGCTCTGTGCATAGGTTTCTGGAACATATGTCCCCTGATCCTTGCTTGAAGCGGCTGCTTTGTTCTCCCGAGATATGCCATACATTCGCCATACCATATCCGGTACAATATAAAGCCTTTAGGGCTTGCCATATCTCTACCTCCACAGCCGATCATAAATCCAATCAGCTAAATTCAGCATCAATATTCCCGGTAGCAGCATCATTGTTATCACAAACACGAAAAACGCTGCCATAATAGTTGCCAAGAATTCTCCTTTTCTGGTCTTTTCGCACCATTCAACACATGGGCACATTTTATCAGGCGCATAGCAAATACCATCACATTTTTCTTCCTGCTTATCCATTTTCTTTTTCCTCCTTGTAGCATTCTGGCAGTGGCATCCAAGCGTTCACATATAAATCGTACTCAATAAAACTTTCGTCCTCGTCACCGATTCTAAACGTGCCACCGCCATCTCCATCAACTGTATATCTTCCGATCATCGGAAATGAGCAGTTTTTGAATGATGCTAAAATAAGCTTATCTGGCTCTGGCAGTCTTTCTGTTACCAGAATCCAATGATTTTTTTGCTCTAGCTGTTCTGCCTCGTTTACAATTTCAATCGCTCTGTCGATTGCAACTTTTTCACCCATTTCTCCAGTTTCACATTGTGAAGTATATTTGCACAATAAACATGACATATTCTTGCAAATATCTTCCTCTTTCAGTTCTTCTAATTGGTCTATAATCTTATCAGTATCAAATGCTGTTGGCTGTTCTTCTACTGCTTTCATGCAACACTGAATCGTAGAATATACTGCGCTTGATATTCTTCTTTCACCTGCACTTTCTCTTTCGTCCGGTGCTTCTGTCAGTGCATAATCGTTCAAATGCAAAATTAGTTTGTCCGCATCAATCAGTCGCATAATATTCCCCCTTCTCCAACTATCGGCGTACCATCTATCTTATAAATCCATTCAGGATGCCCTGCTTTTTCATTCAGTTCGTCGCAAATCTTCTGGCACTCTTCTTTGCTGTCATATAAGGCATTTTCAATCCATTCCTTTTCATGCCGTTTTAATTTCTCCATTGCCTTTTTATTATTTCCGTCACATATTGTGAAATATCCATCTGAAATAGTATAATATTTTTCTCCATTGGAAGAAGTGCATTCTTTATACCATCCCATCAGCCCATTCCTATCAGAAATTTCATACAATGCACGCGGAGCCGGGAAAAACAACCGTCGGCTTTTTGTATTGCACTTGCAGCTATCTTCAACCACTCTCCCAGACGGAAGTGTTATCTTTATGTGTCTGGAATCATCGCACATATCGCATTTCACTCCATATGCCAATTTCCAGTCCACTTTCCAGCGTATTACTTTGTGATCTTTCATCAGTTCACTAAATCTGGCTGTTCTTGCATTATATTCTGCGTTTGCAATAATCCGGTCACATTCTGATTTTTTTCTTTCATAATCTCTCTTTACACTCTCGAAATGTTCCTTGATCCCCTGAAGCTTTTTATTTTCCTCCTGCAACCGGTTCATTTCTTCCAGAACTTCTTTTCTTATCGAGCTACGAATCGCTGATTGCAACGCTTCAATTTCATCTGCATATTGGCTGCTTTCGTAAAATTCCTGATCTTCCCAATCGTACATACAGTCTTTCCTCCTATGCTAAAAAATCCGTTATATTCATTTGTCCGTTCTGTTCCCACGTTTCTGTCTCTATTCCGCATGTTTCCAATGCATCCTGATATCTTACTCCATTATTTTTCAGTTCCATGCAGATCTGATAATGTCGCGGGTGTGCCATTGCCATACGCTGGAATCTGTTGGGACATTTTTCCATATGTGCGCCAAAAGCACAGAACATACAGCCAGTACGCTGTTCGCCTGTGGTGTAGTATATGCCGCTTGGTGTTTGCTTTATATCGCCATATACAGAACATATCTCAACATCATTTTCCACTATGTATCTAAGTACGTCCTGCCTTGTCCATGGACCGAGGGGCTGGCTCTTGATTGTTTTTCCATCATATACATTGCAGCCAGTATGAGCATATTGGTGTTCACGTCTGAAACCCTCGTCCTGTGTTGTCCCTATATATGGCACCCGCCCGGTTCTTTTCACATAATCTTTAAATGGTCCTTTCTTGGTAATGTCACAGCACTGTTCACTGATATCAAATTTGGTATCCAGCAAAAATCTCCACTTTTTAGGGAGCATACCGAACTTTTCTCTTTCATCGCCATTCAGCAAATAGTTTCTGTATCTGTCTGATAGATTCCCATGCCGCAGTTTTCTTACCTTTGGCGCGGTCTCTTTGCTGATTAAAGGAAATCCGTATTTCTCAACTACCTGTTTAAATGTAACTCTGCTTCCATCTTTCCATTTGGGATAGATTTCGACAAATTCTCCGCTGGCCCGACGTGCAAATCTTACTATCTCAGGAAATTCCAAACCAGTATTTGAGAATACTGCCGGAACTTCCTGCCCAACGGTTTTTCTTATCATATGCAGTAATGCTGTGCTGTCCAAACCGCCAGAATAGCTCAAATACACTTGGCCGCCCCAGTTGTCATACCATTCCTCAATGCGCTTTCGTGAGAGACGCAACTTAGTTTCATAGGGCAGGTATTTTCTCTGCGCAAACTGCCAATCATTTAATTTCAAATCATCTTCCTGTATGAACATAGTTCAATCTCTATTCCTCCCATTTTTTCATAAGCTGTTGCACAAATTCCTTTATTTTCTGCTTGTCTTCATTATTGATTGTATCAATATATTCGTCTTCAAAAACTTCCTGCAAGAAATCTCTGGCTGATTTCTCTCTTATTTCAGCATTGTTTTGGTATTCCAATGCTTTAGAATAATCGTCCTGCAAGTCTATAACTGCTTTCATGCCACGTCGTAATGATATGCTCAAAGCTCTGTATCCAAGCCCCAGCTCATCTAAATATGGCTTGTCTTTTTCGCCATGTCGGTCTACAATATTCGCAATGTCCAGACAAATCTTCACAAGGTAGTTTATTTCTTCTGTCGTGCATTTCTTTCTCATGTTCTCACCTACCACTCAATATGCTCTGTTCTCTGCCATACACCGTCGATATATCCGGTAGGTTTGATTCTGTATCCGTAGCTTTCAAATCTTTCTCTAACCTCCTTGTAAAAAGGAGCTTCAGAGTAGCTGTCTTTTGAACAGGCAAAATAGCATTCGTGCAGTCCCTGTTCTGAAGCTCGCCGTATATTCCTGTTGACATTTTCAATAATTTTGCTAACTTTCTCCGCTCTGTCATTTCTCATATTTTTTGTAATCATCATTGGTTCTGTCATGTTTCATTCTCCTTTTCAATTTCTGGTACCCAATAATAAGGGCAGCTCTCCGCATATTCGTGTTCGTCTTTTTCTCCGCACTGAGCATTGCAACTCTCATTCTCCGGGCAGCATATGCAGCAATCATCATGTCCGCAAAACTCCGATGGTAAAGCACATTTTCCTATCATTTCTTTGTCTCACTTTCTGGATCAATTTCTATTGCATAATCAAAGAGCCAGCGAAACGCTTCCAAAATCGTATCCTTGGTGATGCCATTATGTGTTGGCATGTCCAGTACAGCCCAAATCGCCCGAAGTTTTTCGTCCTCGCTGTACTTGTCACTCTTGATCTGCTGGAAAACAGCACACGCCTTCCCTATGGTTATTCCATATTCTTGTATATCTCTTTTTTCGCTCTCATTCATTTTTATTCCTCCATAATCTCATTTGCTCTATCGCTTTGATTTCTGTCAATATAATATCCGTACAGAAAGTTCTGCTGTGCTTTCGTGTAGCGTTTCGTTGGGTCTTTAGTCGGAATAGCGATGCCCTGCGCTGGGTTATGAAGCAGCACCCAGCCTCTCTGCGTCAAATAATCTCCTGAATTATAAATCTCGTTTTCCAGCCATTCATCATCAGTCATATGCTCGCGCATATAATCATCAGCCCATTTGGTATGCTCTCCCCACTCCACTTCATGGAATGTACCGTCTGGCTCCAACCAACCATAGTCAGCCGTTTCGTGTGATTCATTGTCAGCAGCTCTGTCCAAAAATTCTCGCAGAATTGTTGGCATCATTTCTTCTGGTGCTTCGCCTATTGATTGCAGGAAATTATTTCTCTGAGAATCATACATTGCTTCCAATGCTGCAGAATATTTTCCCTTATAAGCAGCCACCTGATCTTCCAGAAGTTTATTTTTCTTCATAATTTCCGCAATTTTTCCAAACATATCCCAATCGCTAGGTTCTTCCCCTGCTGGAAAAATAGCAAGGCACCATGAACCATCTCTGGGATTTCCTCTAAATTCCGCCCTTCCAAGCAGCACATCTTCTGCCTGTCTGTCGATTTCTGCCTCTGTCTGATCTGTTCCGCACATAAATCCACGCATAATTTCGATCATGTGTTTCGGATCTTTTCCCTCAGAAAATACCTGTTCCCGTACAAATGCAGTCAACCATGCGCCCTCTATGCCAAACCTTAAAGTTTTACCTTCCATCCTTGTTGCCCCCTGTCTTTCCCTCTAAAATGTCAGCTACCTTATCCAGCCATTCGCAGCCATCATCAATACAAGTCTCGTATTTATTCTGATAATATGGACAGCCGATCCAGTTATTTTCCTTGTTTGCTTCTCCACAGCACATGTATGCAGCTTTCACGTCGAATCTGTTTTTGTAGTTATATACATCAGCATAGCAGTCTCCCATACAACTCTGGCTTCCAAGACACCGCAGGGCTTTTATCATTTCTTTGTCCATGCTATGCCTCCAGTCTTTTTGTCGGATCAAATTTCTTTCCATCCGTGTACCCAATGCCAAAAGCGTTAGTGTCAAGTTTGCTGCCAGCATTTTTGTTGAAGTTTTCGGTTCTGAAATCTTTCACATGCTCTACAACTTCCTGAGGCATAACCATTACCAGTCCCCAGCCTTTTTCCTCATTCTCTTCCTGCTGCTTTTCAAAAGCTTCCTGCACGCCGATCATAAATCCATATCCATAACCATCGCACAGCTTCTTTCGGTACTGAGCGTTATAGCAGCTATTTTCTTTCTTGATTTCTTTCAGTTTTGATTCCACACAGTTCACAGCATATCGGAACACCTGCTCGCAGATCTGCACATCTTCCTCAAATCCAACGAACCCTATTGTTCTGAGCTGCTTTCCGCTGTATTTGTTATTAAAGGCTTTACAACAATAGTTTTCTCCGATAACTGTACTCAGCGGAATGATCCAAGGATTATATCTTGTGCTGGCCTGCATACCTTCCAGCAGAACTTCTTTTACTTCTTTCTTTCCTACGTCCTTCACGTCCATCTCGGAAAGTTTGTGTTCTGCCATCAGCTCTTTTGCTTTCAGCAGTGCTGCCTTGGCTTCATGCTCATTCGGACTTTCCGCCAGTGCCAACAGTTTCTTAATCTTCTCTCTGTAATCTTTCTCCATGCTCGTTCCCTCTCTTAAAGCATCCCAGCCAGTTCGCTTGCAACAAAATCCTCAAGCTGGTAACAATACTCTTCCAGATACTCATTTCTGGCTTCTTTATCTTTCCAGTTTTCTCTTGAAAGTCCAATGCTGTCGATCAGCAGGTAGCCGCTTTCATCAATGTCCCATAAAGGCTTACCGAATTTTGCTATCCATTCCTCATTATCTTTCTTTTCCTGTGCTTTTGCCTTGGACACATACTCTACGATTGCATGTTCGTAATCATATCTGAAGCACTTACCGTTATACTTGTAGATACCAGATTTCTTTCTCATGCCTTGTACCCTCCTTTGTTTTATCTGTCTCTACTCTAGCATACATATGTAAGTTTGTAAATAGATTAAACGCATTTTTGTAAGTTATTTATCAACATTTGTGAGTAAATCAAAAGCCGCTGCATACACAACGGCTCTGGTTTCTTCGTGTTTAATTAAAAGGCAATTCTTCATCAATTCCATCCGGGATCTGCATAAATCCATCCTTATCAGTTGGCATTGATGGCGGTGGCTGCTGCCGGCTTCCGGCACTGGTCTGCGAATTATTCTGGCTCGCTGTTTTGCTCTCTGCAAACTCCTGATCTTCCACAACAATCTCTGTCGTATATACCTTTTGTCCTTCCCGATTGGTGTAGCTTCCAGTCTGGATTCTACCTGTGACTACGACTTTGGTTCCCTGTCTCAGATACTTTTCCGCAAATTCTCCGCCTTTTCCAAACGCAACACAGCCAATGAAGTCCGCAGACGCTTCATTGTCCTTATGAAATCTTCGATCAACCGCCAAAGTATATCTCGCTATCGCAAGCGCATTTTCGCCAGAAGAATACCGGACCTCTGGATCTCTGGTAAGTCGTCCCATCAAAATAACTTTATTCATCTTCGCAATTCCTCCTGTTAAAATCTTCTTTCGTCCATCAGATCTGTTTGATCACGCTATTTGCGTCGTCCAGATAGCCACTGGCCTCTTCCAGCATTTCTATGTAATCTGGAAGATTGTCATAGCTTTCCTCTTCCTCAGATTTTACCTCTTCCAAAATATCCATTGCTTCCGTTACCAGATCAAATGCTTTACCTAATCTCTTTCTTCTCTGCTTATTCACTTTTCTACCTCCACATACGGTTCCGGCAATTCTCGCCATGCAACTACCTCATAATCTTTCACAGGATAGCTCTGCGTGCCAATATCATAAGTCTTCAGGAACCAGCACCCATTATCCTGCGATCCCAGAATATAGGTTTCGCCTCCTGCAATGGTCTTGTCTCTGACCCAGCATAAAACCGTCTTAAATTTATCTGGCAGTTTATCTTTTACTGCGATCCACCCCGAAAGATTTAGATTTGTGAGAATTGTTCTTATCTTTTCGTTTTCCTGTTCATCTCTGCAATGAATTGTAATGTCCCAAGTATCGTCGTATTTCTCCCATTCCCCGGCTTCATTGCATACCAATTTGATTCCGTCGCACATACCAATCACCTCACTCAAAGTACATATTCACTCGGAATTTCCAACAATGTAGGAACATCATTTTGAATCGCTCCAGCATATTGTACGGTTTCATGTCACCATAGTTATGTCCCGGCATATCCATTTCCAAATCTTTGATTGCTTTATAGATTCTTTTGCATTCCTTCGGTGTCAGTTTTCCGTCACAGTCCGAATGAAACAGTAATATGTCTAAATCTGGATTGCACAGCTCATTGTATCTTGCAATTTCCGTATCTGTTAATTTCGGATAAAGCGGCATCGCTGATTTGAAATATTTTTCGTATATCTCTCCCATTTCTTGATTGTATGCTGTTGCCAATTTCATAAGAAATACGCCATATGTAATATATCCGCAATTATAAGTATCTCGCATTCCCGGAATTCTGATTGTCAGTCCCATGCTATGCCTCCTCTCGCAGCCATTTCAGTAAATCGCCATAGCTATCATAGATTTCCTCTTCTTCATTTCTGTCAATATTGTAAATTGATTTATACGGTTCATCGTCTTTCTCAAAGCAGCACATATTACTCAGCCAGTCCGCCAGCTCTTCATCTGTCATGGATCTGATTCGGTCGGCATTTGTCTTTACATCCACTTTTTCCAGCGGATCACTTCCGTTTTTCAGATAATCTTCCGCCACCGCATACGTCATATGACCCTGTGCTGTCATTTTTTCAGTAATGATGTGCATTATATTTTGCCCGACAGTCTCCTCGATCACAATATATTCTTCGCCATTTTTCTTGACAACAGCAACATCTTCGTCTGTGACACCACACTTCATAAAAAATTCCTGCAGGTCACGATTCAATTCTTTCATACTGCCGCATTTGCTTTTCATGTTCACGATGTTTTCTTTTTTTGCCAGATACACCGCATACGCTCCAATATTCTTCTCAGTAGTTTTTTCTATTCCCTGTTTCAATGCACACTCTGTACACAATGCAGAAGCCCCCTGTGCCTTTACCACGTCCAGCAGGGGCATTTCCCAGCACTCCCTTCCGCAATTAGGACATGTGGTTAACTTCCAACCTTCTCGCCCCTCTGGGACGTTTCTACGGAGCGGCATACACGCCACCCCGCCTCGGTCATTTTTATTTCTCGGACTTATTTTCAGATCCATCGTTATCTCCTTTCGTACCATTTGCCATCATAAACAGTTCCTTGTAAACATCACGTTCTGCTTCCAGTCGGATAATGCTGGTCTTCAACTTTTCTACATTCTCCTGCGGCACTTCCGGCTGCATATCGTCCAGTTTCTTGCAGCAATTCGCAACCTGCTTGCACAACATTTCCAGTTCTTCCGGCACCGTAGATTCGCTGCCCTGTGGAACATATTCTGGTGCCGGTGCTGTTTCCCGGTCAATTACCAATCCCATAGCTTTTGCAATGCTGGCCTGAATATCTGTAAATTCCTGATCCTTAATAGTTTTCACATAACCGCTGATCTTGTCATAGTAAACATATGCCGGTCTGCCAGCGTCCGCATACATTACAGATCTGCCAATAACCTTGATGTTATTTTCCTTGTACTTCTTGTCTCTCAGCAGCAAAGCGGTAGCATAATCTTCATGGCATTTCAACAGCAAGAAGTCCTGTGCGCCATTTGTGCATTCAACAGTTACGATGTCTTTCTCTAAAAATTCTCCCTTGTTCATGGTGTAGCCCCCCCCTGTTGGATTTTTCATTGTATTTTTGATTGCCTTATAAGCAGTTTCATCATAATAGCCAGAGCCATTTTTTCTCAGATCATCAATCATCTTTCATTTTCTCTTTTCTCAGTTTTTCCATCAGTTCCTCTGCTTTGGTATATGGAATCAGCGGATCATTCTCTGTAAAGTCTGGTGCAAACTCTTCATATCCTGTCGGTGTACATTCATCATTGGAAACCTCTATGTATCTCGTAGAGCTGCACCAGCTTCCAACCAGATTAAAATTCTCTCCATTTCTTCTACTGTAATCGCCGCCACCTCTGTCATTTCCCATTGCCAGCAGCAAGCCCAGCGGCGCAACGCTTGAAAGAACAGGTTTCTTTGCTTCGTCGTCCCACCACACCCATTCAACCGGGCATTTACTCAGATCAATAAACTGCTTCTTGCGGTGGTTATAAATTCTCTTCCAGTCATGGAACTCTGCGTCCACTTCCTCTGTAATATCCTTGAAATTCTCTGTTGCATAGCCATATACATTATCAGTTCCAAGTTTATCCGCCATTTCCTTGTATTCAGCGAACCAATTTTCATTGCTATATTCCAGATCCGCATAATCTCCAACCACATACACCCTGTCGCCCTTCCAGCTTCCAGCGACCAAGTTCATAAGAGCGCAGGCCATGCCAGCTCTGCAATACGACCATTCCATCAACTTTGCGCCGCAATCCAGCGGCCAAGGCTCTACAAATTCTCTTTTATCAAAATTTACCAGCTTATAATACTGTCCCATAGTTTTCTCCCTTCTTAATTGCACCCTGCGTGATCTTTGCAATCATACTGTACCCAAACTGCACCCTGTGCAGCCTTTACAGTCATGCTGTACCCAGTTACCGTTCTCGTCCTTGTGGTAACATTTCGACATTTCGCCCCAGCACAGTTCATAGCAGCTATAGGCTTCTTTTGAACAATTTTCATAATATCCGGCTGAATCCTCCGTCTCTTTGCCGCCCTCAAAAATTCTATATCCGGTATTGCTTCCAGTATCTTCATCAGCCCACCAATGCTCAATCCTTGCTCCTGGATACATTTCTGCCAGCTTTCTGATTACCGGTTCTGGATTCGCCCATGCTGTGCTGAACTTAATGCAGTCTGTTCCCTCTGATTCGTTGTCGTAAGCGTTCAATTTTGTATCCCAGTTTGCGATACACCAGTCATACCATGTGGCATAGCCATAATTCTGAAGATTTTCCACATAGGTTTTTCCATCCTCATACATTTTCTTACGCTTTGCCTCTGTTTCATCGAACGCTCGCTCCATAGCCCTGTAGAATGTCCTCTGAATCCATTCTTCGTTTCCAAACATTTTGTTTGCGATCATTTTTGTAATCACTGCTTTCTTCTCTGCAGAAACTCTGCTTACAGGTACTGTGCATCTATCGGTTAAATAATAGATTGCATAGTCGTCTACCATAGACCCACTATCCATATTCAGACTCTCTGGCATTGGAATCATTTTATTGAAATCAAATCCCTTGCTTCCGTCATCGTATGTTCGAAATAATGGAAGCTCTATTATTCCCTGCATTTTAATTACATTTCTTACATGATTTGGCATTTATTCTTCATCCTCCCTTGTCCAATATCCAACTTTATTTCCGTTGAGATCCATAATTGATCCAGACTCTTTTCCTTCTCGCAGCTCTGCCGCTACTTTTCTCATGATTCTTGAAATTTCAATTCCTTCAAAAGCCTTATCTTCGCCGCCGGTTTCTGGATCTTTAAATGCAGCACCGCCGGTTTCAATCTCCATTCTGAACATGTTCCGCCTCCCTTCTGCTCTTTTTTGTATGCTTATACGGCAATTATAGCTTACATTTGTAAGTCGCTATCGTAAAAAAATAGACCGCTGCATTACTGCGGTATTACCATGTTCTTTCAAGCCCTCCGGCTGCTGTTCTTTTTATTCCAATGCTGCCAAATTCGCTGCAATCGTCAGTGTCCATATTTTTCACATACACCAACTGCTGGCCTGCCGCCAAATCGTCATTATCCAATGTCCATTCGCCAACATCTGCCCCAACATAAAGGATACTGTACATCAGCCCAATATTCGTCGGAGTCTTAATCAGATGATACACTACTTTGTTATGAGTCTCTTCAAACTCTTTTACCATCTGCTGTTCCTCTTCCGTCAACCAGTAAAGCAGTCCCGGTCCTTCGGATCTGTTCAGCTTGTCTTCCTCTTTGAACTCACGCACCACATTCGGGTGCAGCCCCCATTTCAGCAGTCTGCTGACCGCTTCCTCTTTCATCTTCTTTCTGCTTGTTTCCATCTGTTCTGCCTCCTAAAATGTATTGTTTAAAGTATAAAAGTAACCTCGGTTCCATACCTTTGCAATATGTTCTATTCTTTCATCAATAGTCTTGTCGTCCAGCACTTCCACTTCTTCTAAATGATAACTGCAACTTTCACACCCAATCATAAAATTGCCATCGGGTTTAATTTCAAAATGTGCAGCTCCTCCGCAGAATTCACACCGATGTAATTTTGAATCGTCAAAAATGATTCGTTTGAAGTGACCGCAACTCATATATCAGCACCTCTTTCTGTTGTCAATGCAGCTTACGCCGCCTTGACAACATTTCTTAATGATTTCAGAAATTCTTTCCACTTTGCTTCATGGATAATATCGTCATACTCACCTTTTCCGGTTTCTACAATGAAGCCATTACCAATTCTGCACCAGTAGCCCTCGTCGTCCTTTCGGAGCATTAAGATTGCCGGCTGCTTTTTCTTTGGGATATATCCCATAAGCCACATATTGATCTCCGGCTCTTCAGCAGATTCTTCCGCTGCCGCCTCGCTGGTTTCCGCTTCGGTATTTTCTTCCTTTTCCTCTTCGGAAACAACTTCCGGCGTTTCTTCCTCAATGACTTCCGGCTGCTCTGTCACCTGCTGTTCCGCCGCCTGTTCTTCGACAACTTCGCTGGCTTCTGCCGTTTCAGTAGCTTCATTGACTTCATGCACATAAGCTCTGGCTGCTGCAATACATTTCTTTTTGTTTTCACCAGTAACCACCCGCTCGCCATCCGGCGTTTTTGCTACCCAGTAAGAAACTATGCCGTTCTTGTCCGCTGCTGCGTTCTCAGGATCATAGTTTTCAACCTTTTCAAAAGTCATATCCTTAAATCTTAATGTTGTATTTGCCATGCTCGTATCCTCCTTGTAAAAGCTCGCTTGTTTTTATCTGTCTCTATTCTAGCTTACATATGTAAGTTTGTCAATACTTTTCACATACTTTTTTAAGTTATTTTTGTGAATTTACTTACATTTGTTGGTCGTACAAGCATAGCAAATACAGCCTGCATTTATGCCAGCAATTTCCGTCTGATCGTGCAGCGAAGATCAGGGCCATCTTCCGGCGAAATCTGAACCAATTCCCAGTCACAATCGCTCGGATCGAAGCTAACATAGCCATCCGCTGATACCGATAATGAGATTGTCTTTTCCACGCCATGCTTTACCAGCAGCTCACGGATTCCTGTAATGTGCGGCCACAGATCCTTACACAGTGCTTCCATTTCCTGCTCGTTAATTTTTTTCTTTTCTTCTGCCATAGTCTTTTCCTCCTTGTTATGCCGTTATCGGCTCTCTATGCTTTTCCATTCTAACATCTGCTCTTCCTGCCAAGTTCTCCCGGTATTCACGCAGGCTTCTCTTCGCATCTTCTCTGGTGTACTCGCTGTTTTCGCATTCCCAGCCATAGCCCCAGTCTGTCATAATATCCCATCTGTCTCTGGTTTTTCTCTGATATGCCATAATCGCCTCCCTATTCCCCGATGTAGAATCTGTCTTCATAGCCATCCTCATAGATCGTAACATCATGGTACGGATCCATACGGTATCCTACGATTTTTCCATGTTCCTTTTCCATCGGTGTTTTATGCTCCTTTGTAGGAATCACACTACCGTCCATAAAGCCCAAAGCAATATCAATATCAGACATTCCAGCTTCTTCGGCTTCATCTTCTGTAATCGGCACATCTTCCTCACGCTGGATTCCCATTGCCTCCATGCATTCCAGTCGTGTCAACTCATCGTATGCCTTATTCAGATCTGTTTCTACATCAAAGCCCTGCTGCTTTTTCTCAAAGAGCTTTTCAATATGCTTCTGCAGATTCTTTTTCTTCTTTGCTACATCTGTCATATTGCCTCCCCATGCCGGTGAACCGCATACACAATAACTTGATTCGCTTTCCCGGTGATTCTCTCAAATTCTTCATCGTCCATTGGTATCATGTAGAGCTGCACAGTAGCCAGCACATCTCCCGAATATATCTTGCAACCATAGAGAACATGCTGCGCTCCGGTTTCTTTCAGCAGCTTCGCAGCTTTCTTTCCTCTTTCAACAAGGATTGCCTGTGCAGCTTTTGCGCTTGATACGCATCGTCCGATTACTCGGTGGTCTTCGTAAAACTGCATTGAAACCTGTGCCATTTTCTGTATCCTCCCTTCTGTTTTTATCTGTCTCTACTCTAGCATACATTTGTAAGTTTGTAAATAGAAATAACTTACTTTTGTGATTTATTTTTGATTATTTACTTACAAAGATAAGTTGATATCCTTGTCGGTACCTGTACCTGTTTCTGTATCTGTGACCGTATCTGTATCTGTTTCCGTATCCGTATCGGGTTTTTTGGGTTTTCTAAAATATCCCAGAAAACCGAGTGGTTTTTCAATCGCATAAATCATACCGTCTGGTTTTTCTTATCCAACTTCCTGCAAGGTCAGCAAATAGCTTTTCTCTGGTATATTTACTGCTTTCGGTATATCGTTGCCACTGCCAGTTGCCACCTGTGCTGTAGCTGCGCCACAGTCCACAGGAACGCTCTTTTCTGCATTTGTGGTCTCTAATACCCCTTCAATCTTTTTCGCTCCCTTGCGTGGTCTGCCGCCTTTCATGCCGTTCTTTCTGTTCTGCTCGCAGCGGCGCTCGTATTTCTCACAATCATAATCCATCTGCTGCCTGATAAACAGGAACGCAATCTGTTCCATACCGCTGAGATTCTTCGGTTCCTCACCATTCTTATAATTCACCAACGCTTTAAATAATCTGCCCGCCTCGCTGTCGGTCAGTGCGTTGACCTGTTCAGCATAGCTGCCATAAATCTTGAAAGCACTTTTCTTGTCAACCATCAGCCCCTCTCCTTTCCACTCTTCATTTTCTCATAGGTCTGCGTTGCTGCCGCCACAAATTCCTGCTGATCTGATTCGCAGAACGTATCATAAATGCACCAAACCAGATCCTGTACACCAAACATTTTTACCATAGCCCCCAGCACACACCCTGCGCCCTCCGGGCTCTTCATCAACATTTCCAACATTTTGGTCATCCTCCTTATAACCAGCGGTCTACTACTTCCGGCTGGTAATCATCTTTCCACTCATCTTCTCCGATACTTTCCAGCCTGTCATACCGTACAATAAGCCAATCTGATCCATATGCACCAATCGCATACATATAGTTCGGTGTGTGAATCATGATAAGTTGTATCATTAAAGATCTGCGAGTGCTGATTTCAAGTTCATCAAATTGCTTGTCTGTAAGTTTGTACTTTTTCATTATTACTGTCTATCCTTTCTTGGTGGAACCATCTCGTTGTTCTTATCTTTCATCTTAATTTCTTTTCCCAGTAACCATACATGCAGCATTCTCCAGACTCCCATGTATCGTAGTAAAAGCCGTCCACAGATGCCACACAATGATTTGCAACATTCAAGAAATAGACTCCATCTTTGTGATCCTTTGTAAAACGATCCACCGTTGGCCGTTTTGAACCTTTTTTATTGCTGATTCCATGGTATTCAAAACCGTTGGCTTTCAAATAGCTTTCATAACACTTTTTGCCATTAGGCATACATTGCAACTCATACGCATAAGGAAGCAATTCATCGAATACCTGACGCCATGTTTTACCAGTAACTTTTGTCAATGCTCTCACTACACAATCGCCATATTCATCTTTCAAATCTTTTTCATTTGGCTGATAATATTTATAATTTCTGCTTGCCATTTTTATCCTTTCTGAGAAGCAGCTATCATGCTGCCTCTCCAACCTTTCTTATACTCATTTTCTTCATAGCCTTGTAAATCATTTCGTCGCTTACTCCTCTGTGAATTTTGCTCCAGAGCATGTACACCATTTCAAATACTGTTTCGTCGCTTTCTTCATACATTACAGTAACGCAATACTCTCTGTCGGATTCATTGATAACTTCAATTTCGTGTGCGTCAGCCAGTGAAAAGCAATGTGACACGCCAAACTCATTGAGCATTTCATCGAATTTCTCCAGCTTTTCTTCTGTGCAGTCCTGCACACCCTCACGATTTGTAATATTTAAGTAACGATCATAAATTTTTAACTTCATGTTTATGTCCTCCATTTCTTTTTCCTTATGTCTCTACTCTACACTAGATTGAGTGCCGAGTCCATAGGTGACATGCACAAAGTTAAGTGTCTAAACTTGTCAAAATTATACACTTGTTTGAGTGTATGTTTTGTGTTAGAATCTGTAGTATAGAAAAGTCATTCATTCAGATTGAAGGGAGAAAATCACCATGATAAGCTATCAGAAACTTTTTGATAAACTGAAAGAAGAAGGCTGGTCTTTCTATCGTGTACGCCAAGAGAAGCTGATCGGTCAGGGAACGCTTACCCGCCTGCGGAACCAGTCCGGCGGTCTTGACAGCAAGACTCTGGATAAAATCTGTCGGACGTTTAATTGCCAGCCCGGAGATCTTATGGAATATATTCCAGACGAAGATACCGAATCAGATTCAGAATAATATGTGCTTTTCTCCTTGTGGAGTTTCCAATTTTGGGATATGATGATAGAAAAAAGTGAACTCACAAAGGAGAGAGTGTATGAAAAAAATATCACATTTTATTTTACCCCCCCCCCCGGAAATTTTTGCACAATTCTCTGAATATAGCAAAAATTTCCCTGTGCTTCTGTCTGGTCGGCTGTTCGTCGGTATCCGCTGAACCCGCTGCTGAAATATCTCAGATTGATTCTTTTCGAGGATATGACTGGGGAACAACATTTGATGATATAAAGAGTAAAGAAATCACATCAGATATGCTGGAATACAGAGATTATAGAATTGATGAAGTAGGAAGTGTGGATGGGCTTACAGACCTGTGTATATACAATGGTTCTGTGGATACATACGATACCAACGTTGAATATCTGTTTCTGAACGATAAGCTGGTATCGGGCGGATATGATATGGATATTGACGATTCCAATTATGAGGATATATGCGATGGAATCTCGAAAAAGTATGGAGATCCAGATATTGAGAAATCGTCAACCGGTTGGGGCGACTGCTCTATGTGGATTGACGATAGTCAGAATGTGATTCTTGTCTCAGAAATGTTAGGACTTTTGTACTTCCAGAATGATAAATCCATAATAGATCTGTTTTCGGAAAGTTTGGAGAAATTCCACGAAATTGATATTGATAGAGAATTACAGAAAGCCGGTGATGGATATGTCGGATATTAAGCTCTTTTCCGTCCACCCAGAGGTCCGGCAAATGGTTGCTTCCGAAGTGCTTCTCGAAAGAGATTTGCAGACTTTGATTGAAAATAACATGGACGCATTCTTTGGTGTGCGTTTCCTAAAAAGTGAATACGTCATTACCAATGGCAGAATGGACAGTATCGGCATTGATGAAAATAATTGCCCGGTCATATTTGAATATAAGCGAAGCAGCAATGAAAATGTCATAAATCAGGGGCTTTTCTATTTGGACTGGCTGCTGGATCACAAGGCAGATTTTCAGCTCCTTGTTGCGGATATTCTCGGACAGGACACGGCCACTTCCATAGACTGGTCAATGCCATGCGTGATCTGTATCGCAAGCGGCTTCACGAAATATGATCTCCATGCAGTAAATCAAATGCAGCGCAATATTAAATTGGTGCGGTACCAGAAATACGGAAATGATCTGGTTCTGTTTGAACATCTGAATGCCCCTGCTGTGCCGCCTATTCCGGTCAACAATTCGGATTTTCCGAACAGTTCCGCTATCAAGAAGTCCGGCGATCAGAAAACACATCTGGAAAAGCTGTCTGCCGCGCCGCGCGAATTGCAAGATATATACCACTCTCTTTGCGACTACATAGAATCTCTCGGGGACGATATTGTTCCGAACCAGTTAAAATTATATCTCGCATACCGCAAGACAAAGAATATTATCTGCATTGAGATTTTTAGGAAAATGATTCTGCTGCACCTTAAAATAAATCCAGATGATATAGAGCTGGAAGATGGATTTACCAGAGATATGAGAAACATCGGACATTATGGAACCGGCGACCTGCAGGTTACGATCAGGACGGCAAGGGACTATGAAAAGGCAAAGCCACTTTTAAATCTGGCGTATAATGCAGCTCAATAATTGATTTCCGTACCTGTATCCTTATCCGTTTCCGTATCCGTATCTGTATCGGGTTTTTTGGGTTTTTTGAATTATCCCAGAAAACCGAACGGTTATCACAACGTCAAAAAGCCCCGGAAGCACACTGCCTCCGGGGTACATTTTTCTCACTGGACATATTTTTTCTTTTTGTAATACGCTGCAATCCAGCCGGATGGAATCCGCATCCAGATATTTCCTACACTGTCGTTCTTGATTTCAAGGCAAGAAACTTCAGTTCCTTTTTTCAGTTCGCCAGACGTGTAAGCGTGTTCTCTCGCATTTTTGGTGAGGTCCTGCCATTTCTTTGCGGAGTAATCTGTACCCGCACCCTTCCGAACCCTCAGATTATCTACCACGGTAGTATAAATCTTTCCGACCGTATATGTAGGAGCCTTGCTGGCTGAACTTCCAGTGCCGGAAGTCTTTGCATTATGCAGCGCAACCAGTTTTGCTTTTGAAGCTGGGCCGTATTTTCCATCAACTTCAAGACCGTTTGCTTTCTGGAACTTTTTGAGTGCTTTATCTGTATTGGTTCCGAAATCTCCATCCGCTCCGGCAGTTCCGCAGGAATATCCGAGATCAATCAACATGAGCTGCATGGTTTTGACTGCTGCCCCTGTGTCGCCCTTCATCAGATAATTTCTTTCGGCGTTCTGTGCAGTTTCTCCGCCGGTATATCTCAGAACGTGAGTCCAAGGATAATTCCTGTAACTACGGATCAGGAACTCCTTACCAGTCTGATCCCCCGGCCGTCCGCCATGCGCCGTTCCTTTTTCGTTGATAGAAGCCTCAACCTCTTTACCATTTCCACAGTACATAGCAACATGATAAATCTCATTTAAAAGGACGTCGCTTCGTTCCAGTCCCTCTCCGGTTGCAAGGTTGACTTTTGCTGTAATATCTTCAAAGCCATTTTTCAGGAACACCGGTCTCATATTCCCGGTATATGTGGCTCCTTTTGTTTTTACTGGAACTCCTGCCTGTTCCCACGCTTCAATCGTAGCGGAAGAACAGTCATAATCCGGTCCCCATCTATTGTCCTGATCGTATCCATGACTATTATCATTCGCCGTGTTCTCCATCCACGAAATGGCGCTCTCTTTCTTCTGCTGTACTTCCGACACTTTCTTTTCCCCTTTCGCATAACTGTCATAAAACTTCTGTCCTCTGGCAGCTCTACCAGCACACACGCTCTCTCCCGTATTTGCCGGAATCTCGAACTTTTTCAGAACAATGTCCGACGCTTCACGAATTGAGGTGGCTGTCTTCAGCACCTTCAAGACAGATCCGTAGCTCTCCTGTAATTCTTTCAGCAGGTATTCAATCTGCATATCTTCATTGGCAATGGATACGCCTTTCTGCTTTGCCAGATTCCACAGTCCTGCTTTTCGTCCCGGGCTTGTCCACTGTGCCAGACCATATCCATACTGCTTGCCAGCCAGCGGGTGAAGAAATTCTTCGCAAGAGATTTTTCCATTGTCAACCGCTGCTGTATAGCTTTCATCTGTGTAACTTTTTCCATTTTCTTTCAAACGCTTAATACACAGATACTCTACTCTGTTCGGGTAAAATCCATCGCTTTCCGCTTGCAGATTTCCAATCAGTCCGCAAGCCCCAGCCGGCGTCATGCCTGCCTGAATAAATTTCTTATAAGCTCTTTTCTCTGCTTCAAAGTTAATCGTCGTCATCTTCTACTCCTTTCCTCACATAAGGGCATACATCATCTATAAATTGTCCGAACTCCCGGACAAATAAAAAAGCGGCACCGCCTCCAAGAGCCAGCACCACCAGAATAATCATTGCAAATGTTTTCATACTCTTCTCCAAAAAGAAGGACGGTTTCCCGCCCTTCCCAGTTGACTTATGAGTTGATTATTCAACTCGTCATTCGGTTTCATCAATTTCTGGCAGTCCGGTTGCCACTGATGTAAGTATAGACGCTATGCCTGCCAGCGCAGCGGTTCCGACTACCACTTTCCAGTCCACGGCGGAAATTGTAGCGGAAGCTGGCAGTAATGCTACTGCGGTCTGTGCCATTGTTTTCGCTGCGCGAATGCCTGCTGCTTTGATCCATACTTTAAAATTCTTCATAGATAGTTCCTCCTGTTTATAATGCTACTGTGAGCTTGTCACAGCCCACAGCGCAGTTCTTTTGCCTTTTGGTGCATAAATTATCACCTACAATAAAACTAACGAATTTGAGCTGTTCTGCACGTTCCTGTAAGTTTTACAGAAAAGAGTTCTCAGCTTTGCATTTTTCGTAAGTCCTTTTCACATTGTCTGTCGCAGATACTGCCTTTCCGTTTGGAAATCTGGGGTGATCCTGACAGTAGCGCTCGTAGGTATCAACATCTTCGATAATCTGATCGAAATGCTCTTTTGAATGCCGTATCTTATGACGTATTTCATCGTCAAACCGAAGAATGCGATACCGGGCAGTTTTCGCCTCGTTTGCATCCATCTTTTCATTGAGATCCGCGTTCAGTGCTTTCCCAATCGCCCTCGCGATTGTGCTCCAAGGATTGATCCTAATGGGAGCAACCTGTACCAGCGTGAGGGCAATCAGCAGGACACTTCCGCCAGTCTCTACGAACTCTTTCATGCTCATTGGCTTTTACCTCCTCTCCTAAGAATATATCCTCAGCCTCGTCAACGCCTGCGTATGGGCGGCAGAGCATTTCGAGTACATCAAGGTCTTGTTCAATCTGTTCGAGAGTCTTATTCCCCTGTCCTTTCGCAAGAAGTAGAAGATCATAAATGCTCGACCAGAGCCGGGAGATTATCTTAATCATTTCTTCCTCCAGAAATAATAATGCGGCTTTTCTTCCCCAAACATGTTATATCTCAATTCGTCGTCCAGTACGATTGCCACCCCTGACAGGAAAAACCACAGGCATGAAAATGGCAAGCAGATCTGCCCCCACAAATTCAGCGGCATATTGCTGTAGTTCCAGATATTCAGACCAAGCCACATATTCAGAACAATGCCTGTAATCAGTTCTGTGCCGGTAATAATCAGGCAGCCAATCAACATCTGCAACGGAAATGGCATATCCCATCCGATATGCTCATTCAAAAGCCCACACATAACGAAGCAGAAGCCCCCGACGGCAAACATCGTCCAGTGCGTATGCCCTCTAAAAAGCAATTCAAAAAGGCAATAAAGAAGTCCTCCTATTGCCCACAGATACATGGTCTTATACAACTTCTTCAGAAATAACTTCATTTTACCTCCGCCTCCTTCAAATATTCTTTCAGAACTTCCGACTGATACTCTCCCGGAATTTCATCACCGTACTGGATTGCTTCAATCTCGGAAGCTTTCGTACATGATTTTACCCAGTCATACATACTATTGCAGTAGGTGGTCTGGACAGACACATGCTCCATCGCAGCCTTTATGACAAGCCCCATTTCTTCGGCAGTATAGAACTTGCATGGATTGCCGTCATTGTGGTATTCGCATTTTTCAGCGCCGGCGCTGAGCTGAGCCTGTTTACCAAAGAGATTGAGCTGATCGTGAATAGTCAGGCTGAAATGCTGCGTTTCTTCCCCAATTATAACGTCGATGCCGGAAACAATTTTTTCTTCACACGTTGCTGATACTTCCGACAACTTTGCAGCTCTTCTTGCTTCAATCCCAAGTTCATTTGCATCTAAGTCAGGAATCTGTTCCAACATAGAAAACCAGAAACCAAAATCAGCAGCAATTTCCTTTTCTGAAATCACTGCTGCATCTACCCTGCAAAAAATCTCGTCAGCCTCATATCCTGTCGGGCCATCTTCTATTTCCTGTACAATTTCATGCTGGTTGTTCCTGAGCCACACATCTGCTACGCCATTCGGCTTTGCCTTGTACACTACCTTTTCCATTTTTTCGGGACTTTGAACCTTGTGCATAATATCGCCTCCACATATTGAAATATTTTTTCTCAACATAGCCATTTCCTTTGTCGTGATCGCTTGCAATTTTCCTTGCAATCCGTATAAGTTCATCTACCTTGTTTCTGATCCGGTATTTCACCATATTGGTATTTTTGAACCAGCCATATGCAGATATGACTGACCTCACAAATTTGATTTTTGCAGCAACATGGTGTTTTACCAGTTTCAGAAATTTATTCATCTTCCGTCGTGCTGTAAGAAAAATGTTCCTGCGGATTGTTACCCATACTTTCTTGTGCTTTTTCTGTCTCCCAAAATATGACTTCGTTTCTACATCTCCGCCATGAAACCGAAATCCCATGAAATCCAGTAGGGCACCCTTTGTTTTTCCGACCTGATCCTCATACATGGTTTTCTGCATAATCCAGTCTGGCTTGATTCTCAGGTCAAGGAAATTCAACATGTAGGCAATCATCATTTTAACTGCCTGCTTCAAATGGGTTTTATTTGCTGCATACATTGTTATGTCGTCCATATAGAAAATGATATGTGAGATTAACCTTTTGATTTTCGTCTGCCCTCTCCGGCAGGTTTCTTTAACCAGTCGCTCGCTTGCATAATGATAAGCGTATGAGAGAAAATAATTGCATAAATCCTTTGATACAGGAGAGCCTATCAGAATACCTCTGTCCGGTGCCAACGCTTCCGGTGACGGCCATTCCTCATATAACTCAATAAATACAGTAAACAGATATAGTAGCTCGTCCGATTTGTGCAGATCTCTTTTCAGCAGCTCCAATAGTTTTCCATGCCGGATTGACGGATAGCATTTCTTCACGTCCGCCTTTGCACTATATCTTGTACCCTCAACATCATTAGAGAGCCAACGCAGGACTGCTTTCTTGCCATAGTTCTGACCTCTCCCTTTGATGGAAGCGCACTGATAAGTTCCAAGCTTCGCTTTAAACAGTGGCTCCGCTGCCTTTGCTGCAACCTGCTCATATAGGCGAAACAATATCGTTTCCAGCCCAAGCATACGTTCCTTTCCGCTTCCCGGGTCATTGATCTTTGTATAACGGATCAATGGCTGTCCGTAAGTGTTCGCCAGCAAATGTTCCCTAACGGTTCTGGTGCGGATATGATATGCCATTTCCAACGCCAGCTTGTAATGTGCCGCCCTCCAGAAATCATTCTCAGGAAGATTGCCAACGCTCAGTGCTGCAAACTCTTTACGGTCTACCGGCTCTAGGTTCGTCAGTTGCGGTTTTAGATACTGTTTTACATGCTCCCGGCTTTCCCCGGTATAGCAGGCAAAGAACCTCACGGAGCTATTCTTTCTGTATTTATCGTGCATATAATCTGTGATTACGTCGTAAATCCTGTCAGCGTCCGAAACCACAAGTCTCTTGCAATATGTTTTCATGTTTCTCTTTCTTTCTGCTTCAAGGACGTTCGGGTTTACTACTAGCCCCCATCTGTGTCCACTTCCGCCACAGAGGCAGAGAGATGTTGCCATGCCTCCGGTGCTGGTTCGTCAATTTCGGGCATTCCGCCCCAGCCCTTTCGGGGTTCCCTTTAAGAGAACGAAATACAGCACATCTAAGTTATGCAGAAATTCGAGCGGCATAGTTCCAGTTCGAGTTGGAAAGCCCATTGTTCAGGTTCGCATTCCGACGGCCGTCATTCGCACCGTTGTTCAGGTTGCCCGAGCCAAGAACGGAAGCCACTGTGCTGTAAGTCCTGTTGAAATATCGTTGATAGTTACAATTTCTTATGTTGCTTTAAAAGGGGAGATCCCCTCTTGCTGTCGCAATTCACCCCCGGCGTTATGCTGCCGCTTTGCGCCCGCAACGCCCACAGGCAGAAAGACGAGCGGCAGAGGTCCAGTCCGAGGCGGAAAGCCCACCGAGCAGGGCCGCACCCCGACGGCCGCCAACCGCACCGCCGTTCAGGTTGCCCGAGCCAAGAACCTCTCGCTGGCCGTCGCCAGCGTTTTCGAGGTTCTCTGTGTAAAGCCCATCAGCATAACCAGTGCTGGAAGTTGCTGCAACTTCAATCGGGTAGCGAACCTCTGGATCATCTACGACATATCCCAGCTTGCTGATATATTTCCAGCTGCCTTTGTTGTCCGGAATTGCATAACCAAGAGCAATCCAATCGTCAGTTGTAGCTCCTGCGGTAGTCATTTTCGTACAGTCATAGCAGATATATGGACGCATCACATGATTTTCAATCTTCATGACTGTATTTCCTTTCGGTTCCCAGAATCCAGAAGACATTTCCACGCCGAACAAAATATATGGCTCTTTTCCGCTGGTGTTGCTTGTCGGCGATCCGCATGAACCAAGCACATCATCACAACCGCCAGTATTCCAAGGCATTGTACTGATATAAGTCTCGCAGGTCACACCAGATACAGTTGTCGGGGCTGTTGAAAACTTCTGTCCGCCATTATCCACATATACCGCAGAATTATTGTCGTCATAATCTTCAATCTTTGTGATCCGAACCTTATTCGCTTTCGCATGAAGTCCGCTCTGTCCTCTGTCAAGATTCGGCTTACTGCTACCATCAAGTGCATTTGCATTTCCGATAGAAACGGTTCCGCCTACAACCAGATTATTGGCATTGGATTTAGAGATAATAATTCTCTCCACATCGGTTTCCTGCACCGTTGCAGCATACTGGAACCACCACCAGTTGCAGCCTGCCATCACCGACTGGCTGTGTCTGGTAGCAAAGGCAATTTCCATAAGCCTCGTCATTCTCTCAGAATCCTGTGAGGTTTCAGCACAATACTGTGTACCTTTTGCCCGGAATTTTGTGAGGGAACTCTGGAAACTGTAGTTTTTCGGAGATACACCACTGATCGAGGACGCAGCGCCATCCGCATTGTCACCAGACATATATTTCGCAATCGCCACAAATGGTCGGATTGTTCCGTCCGGTCGGATTGCGCCGCCCTCCGGCAGCCATTCCGCAGAGTGTCTGGTATCAGAAATAACAGTATCCTCACCGTTGGCATCAAATTTACGATACACATACTGAGTCAGATACAGACACCATGTATCGTACTTTGTCCGGGAGAACTCATTATCAATATCCTTGATGTACTGAACCTGAAAATCTCCATTCTCGTCAACAGATCCATTGACTTCGAGATAAGCAAAACAGCCTCTTCCATCGAAATCATTCTTTGCCCGGACAGTGTTTGTTGAAGGTGCTGCGGTCATTCCAACAGCGTCGTATAATCTGGTTCCGGTACTGGCAGGTGTCACATCGTAATTATCAAAGTGAACGCCATACTTCTTTCCATCTTTATGCAGATTCAGAAGGAATAACGCCTGCTCATTTTTTGTGCCGGCAAAATTTGTGACCGCTTCTTTCAAAGCAACATCATTTTGAATGAGCTGTCCAAACAGTTCATTGAAAACATCTGCATGATTACGGTCAGTTGTTTCCAGCATTCGCAAATATTCGTTGAATACCGCATTGTTCACATCAAAAAAGCTCATTTCATAGCCTCCTTATTTTAGAATGTATCGTCGCATTCAAAGATTGCTTCCATATCGCCGTCTTTGCCTTTTTTCATAAATGCCTTAAAGGCTACAAAGTCGCCCTGTGCGTCATACAGACCAACTTCGGAAATATATTCTCCAGCAAGCTCACTGGCTGTCAGTGTACAGCTATACCGGATTTTGGTATCAGACACTACGGTATAGCCGTCAATGTTCTTTCTCAGGACTTCTTTGTGAAGTGCGTTCTGATCCGGTGAATGTACCACAATTTCACCAGCGGAATTTACGCCGCCGGTACCAAATGCCATTCCTACGATTTTGGGAAGCGCAGCGATACCAGCTCTTGCTTCCAGCATTTTCTTCTTTGCTCTTGTCGTAACGGTTGTTCCTGCCATTACAGTTCCTCCCTTCCAGAGTTAAGATTTATAGTTCCGTCCAGCGCAAAATCTCCATTCAACGGCTTTGCGTGCGCTGGGATAAAAAGATTTACTCCAATATCTTCCTGTGTGCCTATATCCATGCGGTATGTTTCCTTAACAGCAGGTGGCATTGTATGATTCAACAATAGGCTGCCGTCCAGATTTGTCATTCCGTCCAGAGTTCCATAGCCTTCCCACCAGTTAAGCAACACACGATGAACTGGGAATATTTCCGCCTGCATTTCATGCTGGATTCCTACCCGGTATTTCATCTTTGGAAATTCAATTTCATTTTCATTTTCCACAGTAACCGGATATTTGAACGTAAAAAATGGTGGAAGCTCCGCTGAAAGCTCTACTGCCCCATCAAGAGCATTAGAACCATTCAGTATTCCGTCCCACCATGTGATCTGTGTCCTGTGTCTTATTCTGTTGTAAATAATCTGTTCTTCCAGAACGAATGTGCAAATCATATCTCGGATCGTGAATGAAAGGTGCGCCGGGTATCTCCTGCTGATAATGTTATGGATCTTCCGTTGCGAAAACTGTCCGTCCTCGTCGCAGAAAATTCGGATTTGCAGCTTAATACCATTCCACCACAACTCACTCTCGCAGCCGGTATAGGCTTTGATGATTGACTGGATAACCGTCTTTGACAGTTTTCCTGTCCCAGACCAGTATGCAGCTACCGTCTTCCGCCGTTCTTCCAGCGTTTCGTCTGGTTTCAGCTCTATTCCGAGTGCTGGTTCGAATACCGTCGTAATGGTTCTTTCGTCCGCATTTGCTGGGAACTGGTTGTTCACAACTCTTTCCAGCCAGTACGCCATCATATCCAGCGTCCACCCTGCGAACCGGTAATTTGCGTCCATTTCCCTGAACTCAGTCCACCACTTCGGGCCATAGCTCACGATTTCCTCATATCCGCTTCGCTGCTGATTATTAAAGACTTCCATTGACCTCCACCTCCCCGATTACTGGAACATGGTATTTATCACAGGTCACATTTCCTTTCCTACCGTTTACCAGTAAGTTGTCAAAATCAACAATATCGGAAATGTTGGAAATCAAGGCGCTCACATTATTGTATCGGATAACAATTTCGTCCGAAGTTGAGTTCAATGCCAGCTCCTTCAGATATGCTTTTACCGCATTTGATACTTCCGTCTGGATACCGTTGTAGGTGCTTTCTGCCTTTTTTGTTACGTCCAGTTTCACGCTGATTTCCTGCTTCTTTGCAGCAACCGCAGTGAAAAAGCACCCGAATGTTGCCTTTCCCTCTCCGAAGCCCTGCGCTCCCGGATCAATGGTATCCTGCACCAGTTTTACAACTTCCTCTGTCGGCTCGGCTCCATCAGTAGAAATAATAATCCCAAGAACAGTACAATCACCATTCCACAGCGGAACGATTCTTGCACGCCCTACTCCTTGAATTTCCTCGCACCACGAACGAACCTGAACCGCATTTCCGTTTTCCGCTGGCCCGGACAACTTATCAATATATCTGGATCTTGCTGAGCCGTCCTCTTCCATATCCACCGCCGGTACCGCAAGTTCTTTCAATGTGGCACTGATAAGGTTATCAACGTCCTGATCTGGAATTACCGGAAGCCCCGGAACCAGAGCATTCATATCCGTACCAGTTTCTTCAGATACAATTACCCATTTGTCGTCCAGCTTTTGTGCTGTGAAGAAATGATCGTCACAGCTCATAAGGTCGCCAACCTGCGGCTCGGCTCCCACAAATTCCACATAATATGTAGCTGCGGTATCTGCCGGAGGATTTCGTGCCATTCCACGTTCCATCATTTTCTCGGTCAAAACGTCGCCGGTACATGTCGTGATAGAAAGAATCTCATTTACAGTGGCAAGGTCATTGAAAAACTTTGCCGCCCGGATAATGTGTCCGTCGGAAGCGTCCCTGTATATGCTGCCTTGGTTTGTGTCAACGCCAAGTTCGGCTCCCATATCTTCACACTCTGCCATCAGATAATCTTCCGTAATTTCATCAAGCCCAAGCTCTCCGATATTTTTAATCGCCATCTGCTATCGCCCCCTCTATCTCAATATCTCCATAAATGGTACTTGCTGTAAATGACACATGAACGCTATCGTGAGAAATGATCTCATACGAAAAATCGGAAACGCCTGTAACCCTTTCGTCGTAAAGCAACGCTTCCTCCAGCATTGCCGGCATATCGGATTCCAGAAAATCTTCCGTAAGCCCACTGTCATTTATCTTGTTGAAAAAATCACACCCATACTGATCATCATAGATCAAATGAGCGAACCGGGTTGTTGACAGGATTTTCCAGATAGCCTGTACCGCAGCTTCCTTCCCATCTATCATTCCACCGATTCGTTTCCTCTCAAAATCCATCTTATAGGTGCGATATACCTGATTTGATTCGTCTATATCGTCCTCGTCAAAAGGAACGCTGACAATTTCATCTAATTCTTCGTCCATATTCTCACACCCTGTCCATCATGTAGTATGATTTTCCATTATTAAAGGCGAACATATAGAAATGCTCGCCCACATTTAAAGGTTCCAGCCTGTCGGGTACCGTTAAGGAAATAGCCGACAAGCTTATATTTATGTCATTTTGCAACGTCACCTGCAAGGGATCAACGCTCGTCACTGCACCGATTACCATTTTCGGAACATACGGCTGCACCATCTGCTGGATCAGTTGCTTAATTGATGTAGCTGCCATAACGCCTCCTGTCAGATTTCTTTCAGATAACCAGAATAAGAATATCCTGTAGTGCCTTTATACCTCACATGGAGCCAGCCATTCTTGGATTTTCCATCCCCCTCCGCAGTTTTTCCATATGGGATCGCTGTAAGTTTTGTGCCATTTGGCTCTTTTCTGATAAACAATCCGCTTCTCGCCGTCACCCGATACTTTTTGTTCCATGAGCTGCCAGATCCGCCACCAGAAGAGCCGCCGCTGGTTTTATAGTCAGGTACATAATTCAATTTCAGTTTCATCTGGTGCTTTCCATCTTCAAATGTATGGGTATCTTCATCAACATACATTACTTTTGTCAGCCCCAATGCACTGATTTTTACATGAACACAGCCCCCGGAAATAACAGAAATATCCCCGGTGCCCGTCCATGTTAAGGACTGCGCCACTATGCTCTTCTCTTCTTTGAAAGTTGCGATTTTCTGGTTCAGCTCCGTTGCGCTTGCGTCATTGTCCACTGATTGAACGTCTGCAAACTTGCCAATTTTCTTCTCCAATTCTTTATTGGTATAAGATTTCTTGGTTTTGTTTTTGGACGTAATCAGTTTTATCCGGGTTCTGGTATCATAAATGGAACGTGTCTGCTCATAGCTTTCTGTGTTGGTTGTCACGCTCAGCTCCGGCATGGTATTCACATCTTTTCTCTGCCAGAGATATATTTTCCCCTTTTCAGATCTGACGTAATACCGCCTACCGGTTGATTTGTATGTCTCGCTCAGAGCCTCTTGGATCACGTCCCAGTATGTGGAATTGGATTTTACAAGCTCCGAGATTTTCTTTCCGGTATCTACTGCACTGCCAACCGTCAGGCCAGCACGCTTGCAGCAATCTTTAAAAATCTGAGTTGCCGTTTTCTTCTTATAGCTAAAAGAATCTTTGCTGTTGCTGAGATATATGCAGTTGTCCCACGCCTTTAGGGTGAGCTTCCGGGCGCTGCTCTTTGTTTCCGTCATAAGCAGCCCCCTGAAAATCTCTTTGCCATCCAGATACAGCACACAGGTCTGACCGCTTCCGCAATCTACGGAAGCTCGCTTCATTGCATAACCTTCCGAATCAAACAGGACAACAGAAATGCTCCTTGGTGCCGCTCCTTTCCTGCCGGATACTGTAACGGAAGAAACCAACTCGCTATAATCGTAAAAGGTTCGCCCTCTGCCTATCATAAATTTCAACTTATAATCTGCCATAACGCCTCCTACGGTATTGTGATCGTCGTGCCGGGAAAAATCAGATTTCCATTCCGGCAGTTAGAGTATCCATGTTTCTTTGCAGCTTTGTTCAGCACGCTCTTATTTGCATTATAGATTTTGGTGCATTTTTTGCCGTCTCCATAATACTTTTTCGCAATATTCCACAGGCAGTCGCCCTGTTTGATTTTGTAAGTCTTTTTCTTCTGGGTGTTATTTACCCTTTTCTTTGTTTTTGTCTGTTTTGCCGGAGCTTTTTTCTTGGTGTTCGGCTTCGTGTATTTCTTTATGGTTACTGACCGATACTCTTTCAGCGTGATAGAATAGCTGATTGTTCCAACATCACCACCCTCTTCCGTAGCGGTATAGCTGGTTATCACAGCATATATGTTCAAGCTGAATGCCCCAGAAAAGACTAAATGCAGTGGATTTGCTGCATTCATAAGTGCCAGAATCCATTTGTGCATGGTCTGTGGCGATTTGAAATTCTTTTTCTGGCAAGTGCAATAACTGCCATAGGTTGCCGGGAAGTAAGAAGACCAGCTTATTTGCATCGGTCCTCTCTTCCCCTTATGAAGTAAAGTGCCAAGACGGTCAATGTCAGAAGTGACCGCCTTGCCATCTATTTTGATCTGTATTGATTCCGGATTCATCGGGACTTGATACTGCTTCTTATCGTTGTCGTAATTCATCCAGATCGTATACTTGGAAGCTTTAAAACTCATACGCCCCTTCTCCTTCCTCAATAATTTCCTGCTGCACGATATTCATAAATACGTCTCGCAGGTTTTCCATCATAGCGTCTACAATCTTCTCTTTTGAAACTCCGCTTCCAGAAACGTTTATACTGCCCTGTCCGCCTATCTCTAACCTAATTACCCTTTCACTGGTTTGAGGGCTTCCTACAGGCTGTGACACGCTCTGAGGTGCATTTACTGTTTGCACTGGTGCTTCCACACTCTTTCCCTCGCCACTATTCAGAACGCCAAGCATTTCGCCAGTCTGCTCAAACAGTGATAAGGAACGGTCTGAACCGTCCAGAGGGATAATGGATTCTGGCCCGGCTTCTGCCACAATACCCAAATGCGGTTCATCAAAGATACCGCCAAGAGCATGAAGTGAAGCAGATACCGTTGCAGATCCAGTTGCCCCGCCGCCAAAGCTGATTGTCTTTGTCGGGTTCGCAAGAGAATAATTTGCTGTCAGTGTTACATTTACTACTCCAGACGCAGAATAAGGTGAAGCCCATGCACTCCGCACAAGTCCGCCAACTTCCGCATACAGTGCAGCAATATTGTCCGCTCCTTTTGCGAGGGTAACATCAACTGTTCCGTCTGCCGGAAGCGCTGTCGCAAATGCAGATGTTATATCTGTCTGCGCCGCCTCTACTGCCGGGGAGCTGTTGATAGATCCGGCGGTCATTGTAATGTCTGCCGGTACTGTCACCGGAACAGGGTTCTGTTCTCCAAGTTTGGAACCAATCTCAGAGGATAATGCTCCATCATCAATCGTTCCTGCCTGAATCGTAACATTTGCCGGGACGGTAACTGGCACCGCCTCGCCCTGCTGCAATTTTTCAGAAATAGCAGACGCAAGAGCGCTATCATCAAGACTTGCGACCTCGAATTTGATAGTGGTTGGAACCTGTGTTTCTTTTGGTTCCGCCTGTGTTTCCTGTTCTTGTGCTGCCTGTGCAACCTGCGAATCATCAACGCCAGCATTTGTCATGTTGGTTTTCACAGGTTGCTCGCGTTCCAGAACTTCTCCTGTCTCATTCTTTGCCGCTGCTTCTGCCGCTTGTCCCACTTCGGAAGATTCCACACCCTCATTTTTCAGAGTTGTTTTTACTGACTGTTCTTCCTCAATGGTCTGCCCGGTTTCATTTTCCGCAGCTTCTTTGGCAGCTTCGCCAACTTGGCTTGCGTCTACACTCGCCGCTTCAACGATTGCCTCCGGGATATTGATAACCTGATCTGGGTAAATCAGATTGAGGTCTTTTATCTCAGGGTTTGCTTCGCGGATCTGCTGTTCTACTTCCGACCAGACAACACCATATTGCTCCATGATTCCCGAAAGCGTTTCACCCTCATTGACGGTGTACTGCAATGCAATTTCCCCGCCATCAAGAGTTGTGGTTCCCACATAGGTGAGGCCTTCAAACGCAGTGTCGATCAGTTCTTGGACATGAGCCTCATTGACTTCTATATCCTCGACGTCCGCCTGCATACCTTCGATTGTCACCGGATCAGTGGTGGTTTCCGCGGTAGCTCTCTCGATCGCCGTCCGCAATTCATCCGGTACGTTTATCGTCCCTTCTTGAATTGCCTGCACCAGTGCTGCATTCGCTGGATCTGCCACCATCTGGCTTGCGAATACCTGCCATGCAGCGTCCGCATCTCCAGCCGCAGCGCCGACCATCATAGCGTCATTGAACGCCTGCATAACATCTTGAGGTATAGCCTGCCCCATTTCCCGGTATTCATCAATCAGCCCTGTCATGCTGTCAACGTCCGGTTTCATGGCTTTATAGATGTCCTGCATTGCTGCCTGATCGCTGCCCATGATTTCTTCATACAGGCTTGCGGACTGCATGGAAGCATTAAATCCCCATGCCAGCGAATCTGCCAGCGCCCCATAGTCCTGATTTTGCAGATATGTGTTCGCATTTTTCAGAAAGTTATCCGTATTCGTCTGGATAGCGGAATAGTTCTCCTGAAGCTTTTCTCCATAAGCGTCCGACAGTGTGTTTGTTTCAAACCGAACACTGTTTCCAAGCATGGAGGCTTCATTGTTTCTGACTGCGTAACCCGCCTGCTCTTTGTAGTTTGCCAGCTCTGAATCAGAAATTCTTTGAACACCGTTTGCGTCTGGCCTGTTCAGTGCATTAAGCGTTGTGTACAGTTTCTTTTCGGATTCTTCCAGCGCCGCCGTTGCCGTTTCTCTCTGCTTTCCGACTTCCTCCACAACTTTTGTAAAGGTGTCGTCCGTCAGATCCTTGCCCGATAGCCTACCGTATTTCTGCGTCAGCACGTCCATTTCGGCTTGTGCTTCCGCTTCCTGCCAGCCTTGCATAATATTGTTGATCTTGGTCTGCAATTCATCAATGGCAGCCTGCTCGTCAACATCAATGATTCCGTCTTGCAAAGCATTCTGAACCAGATTTGTAAGACCTGCTGACAGATACTGCATATCCCCGAGATCCTGTTCCGCCCATTTCTCAATCTGAGATCCAAGGCTGGAACCATCCGCCATTTTGATGTCAAACTCTTTGACAGTCATTTCCGCTGCAAGCGTCTGTTCCGAAAGAGCCTGTTCAATGTTGGTCGTAAAGGTCTCGATATTGGACATATATGTGGATTGCTCGTCTTCGGTCAGTGAAATACCAACCCTCGCTCTCCACTCAAGCGTATCGTTCTGCTTCAAGGCATCCTCTGCCTGCTGCACCAGTTCTTCCGCATTGTCAAAATGTCCCAGTGCTGCATTGATATTTACAAGCCACTCCGCATTGATTACACGAGAAGCAAAATCTTTAATCTGAGAATCATCCAGCTCTACAGTGCCAAAATGTGCCTGTAGGTTGCTGTCAATATTCATTTCGCTGTATTCGTGGAGCGCCACTCCTACAGCAGTAACCGCCGCAACCGCTGCCGCTGCGCCCGCCGCCCAAGGATTGTTGAAAAGTGATCCAGCAAATTTTCCCAGTGCACCTGTCAGACTGCCTGCGTCAGTAACGGCCTTTGCAATATTCATTCCGGTAGATACCGTTTTCATTGCAAGAAAGCCAGCCCCAAGGCTTGTGAGTGCCCCGGTGATTGCCTGCGGATTTTTTAATATGGTTTCAAATAAAGGTTTCAGTGCATTTCCGAGCTTATTCGCACCGGAAGCAAAGGACTCAAATGCAGTCGGTACCCATTCCGTAAGAATCGGGATAATGGTATTGGTTAGATACTGAATGCCCTCTCTCATTGGCTCTTCCATAGCTTCAAATGTCTGTAGCTCCATTTCTTCAAATGCGCTGTTCATATTCGCCATGTCGCCGTTCAGATTGTCGTTCATGGTGTCAGCCATATCCTCTGCTGCGCCTGTAGATCCACGCAACGCCTCTTCGTATCTGGCAATGTTCTCAACGCCTTCATTCAGCATTAAGTTCAAGCCCTTTGTAGAATCGGCAGTAAATGTGGCTCCCAGTGCCGCAGCTCTGTCAGCTTCTCCCATTCCATTTGTTGCCTTTTCCACATCAAGAAGAATATCCGTAAGATCTCGGAAATTACCTTGTGCGTCAGATACCGCCACCGATGTTTCACCAATCTTGATTGCACCATCTTCCATGTTATTCGTGATGTCACGCATAACTGCGGTAAGTGCGGTACCAGCTTCCGAACCCTTATAACCTTGGTTTGCCATTGCTTCCAACATGGAAGTTACTGTTTCTGCGTCCTGTCCGGCTGCATTTAAGTTTGCCGCACTGTTTCGGTAGGCTTCTCCAAGCTGCGCTGCGGAAGTGTTGCTGTTTGCCTGTGCATATGCAAGCATATCGGCGAAATACGCCGAATCCTGAGCCTGCATTCCAAAAGCAGATAAGTAATCGGTGACCATGTCCGAAGCCTGTCCCAGTTCCATTCCACTTGCAGCGGCAAGGTTCAGCACGCCTCCCAATGCGGAAGATGATTGCTGCGCATCCCAACCAGCAAGGCTCATGTATTTGAGGGCTTCGGCTGCCTCTGTTGCGCTGAAAACCGTTGTTGCGCCGTACTCTCTGGCAGTATTTTGTAAAAGAGCCAGATCGCTACCGGTAGCTCCAGACAACGCCTGTACCTCTGACATCATGGCAGTATAATCTTTGCCGATGTCTATAGCGTCCGAAGCATACTTTCCGACCTGGCTTAATACGGCAGCCATTGAAACGACTGCAAATAATTTCTTTAGGGAATCTGCGAGGCTGTTCGCCTTTCCTTCCGCTTCTCCCATACTGGCTCCGGCTTCGTCTGCGCTCTCTCCTAAATTCCCAAGACCGTCTCCGTCGCCCAAACCATCTACGCTATCTCCAAGGCTTTCGGTGGATTCTGATAGGCTGCCAATACTCTCCCCTGCATCCTCCGCCGCCCTTGTAAGCTCATCGGCGCCATCAGCAGCACTTTCAAATCCCTCGGAAAAATCAACAGCGGAACTTTGCTCCAACTCTTCCATTGCCTGTCCAACGGAATCTCCGAGAGAATCCATGCTGCTTGCTGCCCTATCCATTGCATTTCCAAGACTGCTGGCAAATTGCTCAGGTGAATTGCTGCTGAATGCCCGGTCAATCTGTTGCCCCACCTGCTGTAATTGTGTCGCAGATGTTCGTGCCGCAGAGGAAACACGGGAAAGTTTTGAACTCACATCATCTTGCAATGTAAGCCTAACAGAAACATCACTCATGCCATACCTCCACTATGTGGTCTTTATGTAGACCTTTGCCAATCTGTCGGAGGATTCAATAGGATAATCGTTTGCAAGCCTTTCTGATGCGATATAGGCCAGTTGCACATTTCTTGGCATTTCGGCAAATTCTTCCATGCGCAACCCTCTCTTTTGCCAGAGGATATGAGCATACTGCCAGTCTGTGCCATCTGGTGTCTGTACCGCACCAGACATTAGTTTTTTATTTTTTTAACAGTCTCTTCCTCGTCCTGTTTCGCCGCAAGACCGCACGCTTCCATAACGCACTTATTCGCATAGCGGAAATCATCTCTATCTGCAAAAAGAGTTTCCGGCATATCCAGACGGTCATTCACCTTATAAAACTCCATAAGTTCAGGATCATCAAGTTTCGGCTGAACAAATGCGTCAACCATGATATGCAGGCCTGCTCTCTCAGCGTCATAATCCTTGCGAACAACAACCTGTCCATTTTCAACAACCGGTCTGTTGCCATTCTTTTTGTCTCTGAAAACTTCTGTGGTTTTATACAGGTTTCGGATCTCTTTGATCTCTTTCATGGAGAGCTGTTTAATGATGAAAGGCACCGGATTCCCTTTGTCGTCAATGAATGTAGCCACACCCGGAAACTCCACGGTTCCTCTCTCTTTCAGTTCTGCTTTCATAAATGCTTTTAAATTCATATCCATATCTGTTGTCCTCCATATGATTGATTTTCCAAAAATTTAAGGGAGAGCTACTGCCCTCCCTTTGCTTCATGCCCTTATATTACGCAAGATCTTTTGCGCCAAATTCGATAGAATCTTTTACGACATCTCCATCGGTGTCCAAATCCATAAGAGCGATCTTGCCTGTAATTACACAGCCAATCGCAGTAACGGAATCACCTTTGTTTTTGTCGTAATAGTCGGAATTCTTATCTTCGCAGATTCCCTGAATTTTAAACTCCGGTGTCTTGCCGGTCTTGATGTAATCAAGCACCTTTTTCTTCCACAGATTTGTTGTTTTCCACTGTTCCAGAGTACCTGTGATGTCATACCCGATCCAGCGACGGTTCGTTCCTTTTTCACTCAGTGTCTTACCTTCCCACACTTTCGGGGTAACGTATAACTGAAACTTGCAGGAATCAGCCACAAGAGCACCGTCAATATAAATCTTTCCCTCTCTTGCACAGAGAGGGCTTTTATTTACACGTCCTGCCATAATAATCTCCTTTCTTTACCGGGCAATTACTGTGAAGTAATATTTCTCAGCAGAATCCACCGGCTGAATACCGCAGGTAATATATACGCTATCGCCTGCGGAAGAACCTCTGTCTACAACAAAGTCGTTTTCTTCGTCCACATTCTGGATTGCTCCGTCGTTCTGGTAAGCCTTTAAGATTGCTCGTCCCAGACCTTCCATTACAGTCCATCCGGTAGCGTCATTGTTGAATCTACCCGGTACGAATGTAAGAAGCAGATCATTTGCAAAGCTGTCGTACACTCTGCAAGGGCGACCTTTCATAATATCCGCCGGATCGTCCTGAGTAAATGTAACTTTAGAGTTCACATCATACTCAACGATTACATCTCCTGATTCGCTGACAGTAAAGAAGATTTCGCCTTTCTTAATTGCCTGAATTGCCTCTTCATTTGTCTTTGCTCCTACGACGCCAGTTGCTCCGGTGAAAATTTTATAGGTGAGCGAAGATGTGTAGCCTGCTGCGGCAACCGCTCCTGCCAACCATGCTGCTGACTGCGGAATAGTCAGTTCCTCCCCTGCGTATTCAGCAGCATTGGTAAGATTGTAAATATTTTCATAATCAGTAGCGGAGTTTACAACCACAAGTCCACATTTCCAGCCAATGGAATTACGAATATATTTGATCTTTGTCACAGCAGCAGTGATCAGGGATGCTTCACTAGTCGGAAGTGCCATGCAGTTGAACTTGATTTTCTCTGCCATATCAAGGAAAGTTGCTACCGAAGCATTCACTTTGGAATCTTCGTTAGTGCCGCCGGTCAGGGAAGCAGATGCAAACGCCGCCAGTTCTCCTTCTCCTGCAAAATCCACATAATCAGATTTCAAATCAGTAACCTTCGTCGCTCCTTCGATAAGTTCAACCTCTGATCCATCAAGAACTACGGAAACATCAAATCCACCCTCCGGGTTTGCCACGGAAACAACCTTTATTTTATTTCCAAGGGTTCCCGGATACTTTGCGGTAACATTGCCGGTACCGCTCTTTAAGGTGATAGTTCCTTTTGCCTTTTCTCCGCCTCCTGCGATATATGTATATACCTCAGTAGCATTCAGGAACATGAGCTGAAGCATAACCATACATTCATTGTCGTCGTAAATGGAACGTCCGAATTTCACCTTTGCAGCGTCCGGGGATTCATTGGTAAGATGGATCATCTCTCCTCTCGGTCCCCAGTCATATCCGATCAGCGGAATAATTGCGATACCAGACGGCGCATTGGAAGCTGTCGGCTGTTTTCCGTTTTTGGTAACGACATATGCTCCCGGTCTTACTTTCGGTGAAGATAATTTAAAAGTACCTCCTGCCATGCTTTATCACTCCTTTCCAAGCCATTTGTTGATTCTGGCCTGCGCTTCACTAATGGTCATTTCGGTTGCTGTGCAACCATACATAGCACCATCAAAGGTGCTGGTTGTGATATGAAAAAGCTGCATACACTTGGTACGCAGCTTGTCCATTCTGTATTTAGTTTCCGGCTCTTTGTTTTCCTGCTTCACAGTTTCCACAGGCTCCACTACAGCCGGTTCAGTACGTCTTGTAGGCATTTATGTTGTACCTCCTGTTCTTTCCGAAGCTCCTCAGTAGCCTTGTACCATGCCTGATACGTTGCATCTGTTCCAAAAAGCCCGGATATATTGATTTTATTTACTGTGCCACCGGTTTCCCGATTCAAAGAATAGTAATGTTTTATGGCGCAGGTCATTTTCACTATTCCTGTATCAACAGGTGATGTTGACGGATCCGTAAGGCGAATATATTTATTGTCCAACGTGCCGTCCTTCTTCATCAGATTTACCTTGCATTCATCCATCATGAGGCTGTCACGCACTGTAGCCGCATCGGCATACGCCTGCCAGTCTGTGGCTTCCATAAACCATGTATCCAGATACAATGTCGTAAGGTATGTGCTGAACGTTACCTTTTTGGTATCTGTTCTCGGAACCGGAAAATACAAAGATGGAACAGCAAAGGCTTCCGGCAGATCATCAAAATACAGCGCGGCGTTGTTATCCGCTTTGTTCTGGATATACCGGACTACAGAAGCAAAGCTCTGTTCAAGCTCTATTGTGATTTCTGATTCCATTGCTCACCTCTTATGAAAAATATCGGTTGAAAAATTGCTCGAACGCTGACTGTGCCATTTCTGGGAACATACGCTCAAGCACATCTGCAGATTTATCAAAGAAATGGGAGCCTCGAACCGCTGATGCTTTCAGTACCATTCCGGTCTTTGCGCCGGGAATATACCTGAAATGCGAACCTTCCCATACGCCCGGGATAAACCGGCCCGGTTGCTGTCCATGACCTTTGTTCACCCATTTTGCGTAATAGACATCTGTTCCTATCGTCAGCGTCAATGCTCCCATATCCAACTGGAAAATATTACCGGCTCCGCCTTTCGTAAATGACCCCAACAGTGTACCCTTATCAACATTGTGAGCGCCCTGTATCTGTGCCTGCACAATATCAAGAAATTCTTCGCCGATCTCTTCCAGCGTTTTTCCTGCATACGGTTTCAAATCTGCCTGCATTGCTTCACACTTTTTGGCAAATGCTTCCAGCTCGCTAACATCAATCATAATGCCGCTTTAATTCCTCCTTCCCGGTACAGCTCCACGATAATGTGGTGGTTTCCATGCACCGCACGGGGGATTCCGGCGCGATATTTCAATCCGTTGTCACAGTCCTCCACCGTATCATTTTTGCGAATGTCTACGCCTGCTGGCAGGGATAACTTAATTTCTCCGTCAGCAGAGCTGAAGGGTTCGTTTTGAACTATGCGAACCGTATCTCCGACCTTTGTATGGAAATGGCATGGCTGCTCTATAATTGCCGCTGTGCTTCCAGTCTTTTTGACGGTTCTTTCTTTGATTCCGTATCCAACGTCCACAGTGCCATCTTCCAGATGGTAAATATTGCACCTGTGATTCATAAATTCTTCAAACACAGAACCCCTCCTCTCATAAAGCTCTCATCCGCATTACTGTCTTTCCGCGCCCTTTCGCAAGGACATATTCTGCCAGCAGATCATCTATATCCAATCCCTCAATATCCACCGTTCCAGATTCCACAGAATAGGAATAATCATCGAAAGTCTCACTCCTTATCTGCTTCTTTGTAGCTTCAATCGAATTTTTGGCATATGCCTCTGCCAGCAGGATCACTGCCATCTTTACCGGTTCTGGTATTTCCGGGTATTCTTCTCCGAAAGAATTATTCGTTTTGGCAATTACCTTTAACTCTGCCCGGGATATATCAAAGACCAGCTTTTCAACCGGTCTTTTTAATACGTCCTCATGGCTTGTGTACTGAATAACTTCCTCAGGAGTAACCCAAGGGCGGGCAGCCATTACTCACCCCGAAGCAGCGCTCTTGCTTCATCAGCTTTCTTCTGCTCGGAAGAAATATGCTGCACAAGGTCAGCTTTCTTGCTTAACCCAGCTGTATCAATACCTCTGGCACTGGCATATTCTTTCAGCTCCGCAACGGTTTTGGAATTTAATTCCTTCGTCAGGGCATCATCTTCCGCAGTGTCGGTTCCGGCTTCCACCACAGGTTCCGATTCCTCGTCTTCCGGCGGAGTAAACAGATCTGCTGGAAATTCATTTTCCAATGCTGCGCTCAGTGCCGCAGTGTCGGTTCCGGCTTCACCAAGGATTTTAAAAAAGCCGGTGTTTTCGTAGTGTTTGGCAACGTCCATATCATCTACTAAAACTTCCGGCTTTTCCTTTGTTACAAATATTCGGCTGTCTCTATAGGACATGCCATGAATCAATCCGATTTTTACCATAGCAGTTCCCTCCTGCTTACCGCTTCAGAAGTAAGATGCCTGTCGCGTCCTTTTCCTCGATGATCGGGTCGTAATCCAGATGTGCCACATAGAAACGCTTGTCCATCATGATAGATTCCTTATCAGTGTTGGTGCTGCGGATCTTTACGGTATAGCTGTTTACTACGATCAGGTTCTTCGGATCAGTAAGAAGAATCACATCGTCGCTCATGCTCGGGCATTCAACAGTCGGGATTTTTACCGGTGCTGTGTACATGTTATCCGGCACTGCGCCGCCATGATGTGCGACCAGATTCAGCAGGAACAGTTCCCACTGCTGTGCTCTTCTCGGTGACATAAGCCAGCGGAGTTTTCCGTTGTTGTACTTATTCGGGATAGACGCAACCATCTGATAAAACATATCCAAGCTCATTTCAGCCTCAGAAGATTTATCAAGGATATGGCCGCCCTCTTTGATCTGTTTGATCCATCCGTCATTGACCTTTAAGAAATCAACATCTGCTGCTTCTCCGATCAGTGTAGCGTCCGTACCAGTCCATGCTCCAGCAGAATGTGCAATATCAAATTTGTAGAGCTTTTTGTTGTAAGTTACGATGTCACCGGCAGAGTATGTGTCGGACTGGCTAAATGTTTTTGCCTTACCCGCATTTTCGTCACCATTCAGGTACAGATCCTCAAGGTCAACACCGAGCTGCGCAGTCATAAGGTCTGTAATTACCTTATTCATGTTCTCGCCTTCGATGTTCTGGCGAAGTGTTTCCTCTGTTACTTCCCATGGAAGTCTAACAGGTGTAGTAGAGAAGCTGATCTGGCTGGTTGCAACGGAAGCTCTGTATCCGTCGTCTGTATTCTCTTTCTTCTCTCTCAGCAGTCTTGGAGCGATACCGATTTTATCAATCTCGCCTCTGCGCTCTACACGCATTTCATGTCTTACCAGCGGCGCGAGGTTTGTGGCCTCGAAAGTCTGCTGAATGAACTGTCTCGCCTGATACGGCTGTAAGAGTCCGCCGCCGGTCAGTGAACCGGTGCTGATTGCAGTACCGGCAGCTCTCATAAGAAGTTCTCTATTTGTCGGCATAATCTATTCCTCCTTATTTTTGATTAAAAGAAAACTCCGTCCATAAAGTGGCTCTCCGGCGCACTTTTCTGAACGGAGCTGTCAGCATTGTTTAAATTACTCGGAAGACCAGCGCTCTTGATAATCGGATCAAGTGCCTTTGCTACAGCAGCTTCTACAAACTCCTGCGCTTTTGCCATTGTCATAGGTTCTTCCGGCGGATTTACTGCTTTCTGAATTGCTGCATTTACCATTTTCTCAATGGTTTCCGCTGTAATAGGCTCCTCTGCACCCTCACAGCCGCCAGCAGCTTTCTGAACGTCGTTAGTGGTAATTGCTGCACCTTCTGCGTTCTGAGGCGGATTTGCAGCATTCTGGCTCGCTCCCATAGCTTTCTGAACTGCGCCAGCTACGATACTTTCTAATTCGGCTTTGGTAATCTCCACTTCCATTTCCTCCTGTTCTTCTGATTTCTCAATGAATGTCCCGAGATTCTGATAGATACTTTTCAGAACATTCAAATTTTCATTGCCTGTGCCTGCTGCCTTTTCGACAGTTGCGGCATTAAGGGCTTTCACAACCGGCTGATCTCCGGTAAGAAGCTGTGTGACAATCTGGTTGAAATCTTCCAGTGCCGCGCGGATCACTTCTTCGTCGTGCTGAATTTCCCATTTCCCGGTTTCGGGATTGTAAGAATCCAGCAAATAATCAGACAGCGCATAATAGGCGTTCCAGAAATTATCGTGGATACTGGTTCTCTTGTAGGTATCCATGACAGCTCCCTTTTTCACCGGCTTCGGTGTGGTAAATGCCTTTGCCATTTTCTGGAAGATATTCAGCCCGGATTTCTGAACGGAATCCCCTTCGCTGGAAATGTCAACATCTTCTGTCGCATAAATGCCGCTGCCACCCATGCTGAATCCTGTGATCTCGCCCTTTTCAATGGCATCAAAAATACCGGGATCCGTGACCTCAACGGTCATAAGCCATGTACCTTCCTTTACGTCCTGTCCGTTAATCTGGCAGTCACATTTTGCAATCCAGTTCTCGACCACAGAAGCGCTTTCCATCTTCTCGAAGTTGTGCTGAAGATCAACATTGTTGGCATTCTTCGCAAACCAACGCTGCGCCTTTTCGATTTCTTCCGCAGTCATGTAGTTTCCCTGTGTGTCCTCGACCATAGGCTCATACACGATACCTGTAACGTAGTGGGCTTCACTGTCTGCTTTCAGAATGCGTCCGTATGTCTGGAAAATTGCTCTGCCGTCCTCTGCTTTGGTAATCAGGAACTGCCGCTGGTTCGCCGCCTTATCCACAAGAGACACAAAAAGAGCTTTAACGTCGCTCATGGCAATGGCTTTTGCTACTTTGTTTCGCATTGCCGTACTCCTTTCTTTAGATTTTCAGTAATTCATGGCACAAAAAAGCAGCAAGGCGCTCTTGTCCCATGCTGCATATCAGATTTTTTCATTAAATTTCTCCATTTCTACAGGCTTCGTAGTAGGAATTGTAAATATCCCAAGTGATACTCGGATCATCTCTCAATTCCTCGATTCCATGTTCCTCATTGAATTTCTGCTCCCATGCGTCATACTCCGCATTTACCTCATTCATATATTTCTCGCGCAACGCCACACGGTCTTCCAGTGACATTCCAAGGATTTCCTGATCCACAATGTCCTTCGTGGTGCAATGGCAGTTAATGCTTTCTTCCGCAGGGAGTGATGTATCTCGTGGACACATAGGGTAGTATGTGCCGCCGTTCCTGCCAGCAAGTGTAAACGGTTCCCTTTTGAACACCTGCTGCCCGCTTATGGCAACATGATTTTCTCTCGGGTGCGCTGCGCTGGTATGTACCCACTCTTTTTTATAGCAGGAAGGGTTCTGTATCCGGGCTTCCTGATGTGCATACTCTTCCACGCGGAGAACTTCCGTTACTGCAACCCTGCGACTACGGTAACCGCACTCCCGAATGCCACTGTCCGCAATGGCCTGTGCCACTTCGTCAATGGTCTGCTTCTGCTCCTGTGCGTCCAGCAAGATTTTCTCAATGCCATCTTTCGTGTTCAGGTGCATAATGTCGGCAAGCTGTTGGCTCCAACCTTTGATAAAAGCCTCTGCCGGTTTTGTTATCCTATCGTCAACAACTTCCCCCAGTTCCACGTCTGTGGATATGATCCACTGCTTTGTAAATCTGTGAAGCAGTTCATCGAATTGCTGATAAAACAGATCATACAAAGCTTTTTCCATTTCATCTGAGTTGCTGATTTCGGGCCATACAGTTTCAATGAAATCGTCTACACCAGATGCGCTCTGCAATCTCGCCAACACTTCGTCCACGTTGTTCTCCACTGCCGCTGTCACGCCGTCCTCAATGGTTCCCATATGAGCTACCGCTACGCCAGCCTCTACATACCCCTCTTCGTTGAGCTGTTCTTCCAGATCATCATCCGCTTTTGCAATGTACCGTTCAATCGCTTCCAGCAGGGGATCCACATTCAGTTTCATGCTCCTTGCCCTCCTGTCTTACGATCACACAGCCTTCCGGCAGATCAATATCCATATCCGTCACAGGAATGTCCAAACTGAGTACCGGTATCTCCCCGGGTTCCTGCTTGAGCTGGTATCTACTGGCGTACATTCCAAGGTCAATGCCATTTACAACGATGTGAGTCATATATTTGTTTTTCTTATCGCTGGTTTTGATACTGATTTTCATTGCTTGCCCTCCTGCTCTTTGATCTCTTTCAACAGCTTCTGGACGGATTTCATTACGGAAACCACTTCATCCGGTGTATTATTGCTCTGAGCTTTCTGAATCTGCTGCGTAAGCTGCGCCGCGATACCGTTCACATCAGCAACGGAAGAGTTCCGCTCAGCGTATATCTTCAATGGAATGTCGCCCCATTCCTCTTCGTAATCCTCTGAGGTTTCGCCCAGCATACGATAAACAACATCTTTTGCCTTATTCGGAGTCAGTCCGCCTGCATTGTTGCTTACTGTAAGAATCTTGTACAGATCATCTGGGTTCGTGATATTCGGTGCAAGGAAGTATGCCTCCACATGTTTGAACTGGTAGCCATTCAGCAGCTTATTGTTTATCACCCATGCCAGAGATATTCGCTCTGGCTGGAAGACCTGCTCTTCAGTGACCTCTTTCGCCGTCTGCGCTGTAGCACGATTGAAGTCTGTGGTGTAGCCCACATACAGATCTGGCAGTAAGAACGCTGACTGCACTCTCTTCCGGTTATTTTCCAAGTATTCCTGAAACAGCTCGTCTTTTTGGAGAATACTGGCAATGTCCTTGATCTCAATTTCCGGCTTGTCGCTGGTGTCAAAATCGGTGCGCTGCTCTGCATTTTCCGCTTCCAAAACAATAAAGGCGTGCTGCCCCTGCTCGCCCTTAATTCCGTTCATATACTCTTGAAGCTTTGTGTAGCTGTCTTCTGTCAGAGTGCCGCCCTTAATCATAATCAGCAGCGGCGTGTGCCGTCCGTTGATAAAATAATTATTATTCAGGCTCTCCGCTCTCCGGCTGCCGTCTACTCCTAAAAGCTGTCCTATCCACCGGACCTCACCGTATGGCTTGGTTCCAATGGCAAACTCAAGTATTTCATTGGCCTGCCATTTACGATCCAGAGCTTCACCAGCTTCCAGATACTTGCCATTGCGCCTGTCCATGATTCTTGGATCTCCAAATTCTTTGTAATACACCGTTTTCCCGCCAATGTCCTGTCGGTATTTACGGAACTTCCGCTGTCTTACAAGGCTGGTTCCATGATGGTAATAGGTAAATGGCACATATGGTTCCAGTGGTTCGGTCTTCATTATGCTTGGAGTGTTACGGATAAACTCTATCTGTACCACTTCATTTGCAAGATTGCGGATAACTTCAACATAAGCTATGCCGTAGGTTTCCCGCGCTTCGATAATGTCCTCGAAGATTTCCTTTGTGTCCTGCTCAATGGTAAGCAGCTCTATGATTTCTTCCGCTTTGTTGAACTCATCTACCATATCCGGTGTTTCCTCAACATCTTCAATGTAGCGGACTCCAATACCAAATCCCGGAATATTATTGCGGTATGAATGAATACACTGAGGCAGGATAGAGCTTTCAGACACATAACGTTCCAGCACATGCAGATCCATAGGCTGCTGAATCCACTCGCTGCCATTAAAGGCTTCCTGAATTTCAATCTGTGTGGAAGTCTCTGCTTTCTGCACCGGCTTCTGTACTGGCTGCATTTCCTTGATAACTCTCGCATGGACTGGACGTGGCTTTGCTGTTTTTGCTGAATCACTCATTTCTTCTCACCTCTCTTCTTTGATTTGACCGGCAATACTGCAAGCAGTACGCTGTCAGCTTCGTCCGGGGAGCTTAATCCCCTCTTTTTCATTTCCGCTTTCGATTCCACCTTTTGCCGGGTTTCCACGAAATCATATTTACGGCAGGATAGCTGTCCCACCATATCGTTGTCATTTGGAAGAATCAGCTGCGACTTCCGGGGCTTTCCCTCTTCGTCAAACGGCTGTATCATATCCCGGACAACTCCCATCATATATGTGGTGCTGTCGTAGAATCTTTTATGCTTGATCCTTTGCCCGAAATTCACAGGCACAACGTCCATATCCCCATATACTTCCGGGTTTGCTTTCTTCGCAGCTTTGAGCTGATCCGTAACGCCTCCGCCAACTCCGCCATCGTCTACCTTTACAGGGATAACTCCTGAAAAGCAGAATATCTTTTTCAACTCGTTGTAAAGCTGGCAGATGGTTCCGGTTGTCCAGACAGTATTTTTGCCGTTGTACTTCTTGTAGATCTGTACCACCTCATTGACCTTGAATGTGATACAGGTTCTATCATCTCCGAATCGGGCAACGTCGCACCCAATATCAATCGTCAGCACGCCGCGCACATCTCGGATTTTCTCGCCGCTTTCAGAAACATATACTCCAAAAGCAAGTGCCGTTTCCTTTTCCATCTCAGTAGAAATGGAGTCCTCAATCCATGAAGCTGGAATGAATACATCATCTTCCTGCTCTGGGAACTTGCCGTCCACTCGGACCCGAACCACATTACTGTCCTTGCCATACTTCCGGTCAAGTGAAGCAATGTTATCTTTGTTGGTTCGCCTGCTGTCCCGGGAGGATACGGTCTGTAACGCAAAAATGGCACGGTCTACGGTAAAAGCATCATAGAACGTGCCTGTTGTTTTTGTTGGGTTGCCGCACATCAGCAGCTTATTGTTATCGCCGGACAGCGTACCCATTATGGCTTCCATAATTGGATCTGCAACACCGGAAGCCTCGTCCACGATGAACAGCATGTTATCCTCATGGAAACCCTGCATATTCTCTGGCTTGTTTGCTGTCCTCGCTACAGCGAACCAGCGTTTCTCATAGCCTTTGACATACACATAGGTCTTTGTCCATTTCAGCAATGCCGGAAGCAACGGAGAATTATTCATCCATTTTGCAACCTCACTCCACAGAACGTCGTGAAGCTGCTGCTGAGTAGGCGCAGTCGCTACCACTCTGGCATTGTAATAGCAGGTCAGAAACCATAGGAAGATGCCAGCCTCAAATGCTGTCTTCCCAACGCCCTGTCCAGACTTGATTGCCACCCGGTTGTGAGTCCGAATATTATGAGCTGCTTCCACCTGCCAGTCGTCCGGCTCAAATTCAAGAACTTCCCGGAAGAACAGCACTGGGTCATTCAACCACAGTGGTATGGATTCTTCTATGAAGTCGGTCAGCCACTTATCATCCACTGTCGCCACCTTCTCTCATAGATTTGACCTTTTCCGCCCATGCTTTCAATGCATCATTCTCAGTTCCTCCTGCCTGTTCCCGGTCTTTCTGTTTCTGATATTCAAATTCACGCTTGCGCTGCTTCAGCTCTTCCATCTTGTACAGAGTTTCTGGATTCTCACCCATCGTATCCCGAATGAACTCTGCTGCCCGGACGTTTCCCTTTGTGGCCTGCACGAACATGGAAACAAGGACTGCCATCTGGTTATTCACGTCTTCATCTTCCAGCCCATAGCCTTTCACCTGCTCCTGCAATTTGGGGCTTTTTATATCCAGCCCCATGAGCAGCTGAGCTGCCTTTTTCATGTCTCTCTTGCGCCTGCGTGACTCCCCAGATTTGATTCCACCCCTCCTCCCCTTCTCTCTTGCTTCTTCCTCGGTTCGGACAGGCTTTAGATTGCCCTCATTTCCCACATCCTCACCTCACTTTCCTACCTTTGTTTTCGGTCTGTATTTTGCTTTATGTATCCCCTCGGATATGTTAGAATATACAGTGAAAGGAGGCCATGTATCATGCGTATTAAAAACATGACGGTCACATCGACATTCAAATATCTGTGGTTGAAAACTGTAACGGATGTCGATCTATCACAGCATTGTGCCAAATGTCTTATCGGTGAATATGATACTCGAATCAACAACCGTATCACCGAAGCTGCAGACATCCCCCTCTCGAACAGTGTCTACTACCTGTGTGGTGTAGCCTATCCGTATAACTGGTCGAAAAACTTTCATCTCGCATTTCGACCATGTGAAGGAAATGTACTCACTTACAAAAGCAATGGCATATCTATCACAATAGAGGACGCCATTGAGTTACCTATCGACCCTCGTTTTAATCATCACCCGAAGATGATTTATAAATCTTACAGCACTTGCCGGAACTGGCAGTTTGCTAACTGGTTCAATGATAACTTAAAATAGTCTCAACCAAGCGCTCATGTTGATTGTGTCTGTATCCTCCGGGATATTCCAGATTGAATTCAATATTGAGCGCTTTCTCGTATCTTTCTTTTCCGAGGTCTTTCGGTTTTCTGCATACAGCCCAGATCTGTGTTGCTCCTTTATCAACAACCTGCACATCTTCAAAATATCTTTTCAGTGTGCGTGTCAGTGATTCTTTATCATGGAATTTCTGCATCGTCCATGTTCCTTTGCGGAAAGTGGCGCTGAAATTATCTTTATCCAGAAATTCAATATATCTTACAGAATCCGAACTTGTTTCCAGATTTCCTCTGTCCTGTACGACCTGCAGGTTTCGTGTACCGGTGAAGAATGTTCCGTCTTGGGACATCAGAGCGTTGCAGCATGTCAACACCCAGTCTTCATAATCATTGCTCGTTATGGAATTGATTACTGAATCCAGCACGACCACATTGTAAAGCCCCTTTTCCTTTATATCCCGGTTAAGTGCTTTAATCATGCGGACGACTTCACTTACATTCAGCTTTTCAGTTCCTTCCGTTTTGTAGAACGGCTCGTACCAGTGCGTGTCGTAGCCCTTCTGCCGCAGGTTCTTGCTGTAGAAACATTTGCCTGCGCCAAAATCCACAAGCCTATCTGATTTCGTGAGGCTTGGAATTACAAAATTCTCATAGAGCGTGCTTTTGATACTGGATCCGTTGCGGCTCATTTGGCAATGCGTCTGCACATAAGGCTTAATACCCAAGGTCTCGTAATTGTATTCGCCATAATCAATGCCAAGATACATCAGAAACTCTCGCACATGCTCATTGTGCATTTTATAAACCACAACATCATTTCCCAGCAACTTGCAGCAATACGCATAATCTGCATTGTGGATCACATTGCCGTCCTCGTCCACAATAATGTTTCCGTAATCTCCGTATTTTGAGATCAGACGGCTGATTTCTTTGATAATGGAACCTTTGCCCTTATGCACTGTTTCCAGATGCTCGTTTTTCACCAGTGTAAATCCAAACGGAATATCCGCTGCATTGTCAATACGCATCTTTGCCGTTTCCGTTTCCACACTGTTGTGCATCAAGTTGAATTTGATTTCATCCTGTAAGGATACGTTCTTTTCCAGAATGAATATCGGGCAGTGATTTATGCCAACCGCTTTCATGGCCTTTGTTCTCTGGTGCCCTGCAACGATGGTGCCGTCAAGGTTTGCAATGACAGCTTTGCATACGCCAAACTTCAAAAGGCTTTCCTGCAACTTCTCAAAAGCATTCTCTTTGATTTTACGCGGGTTGTAATCTGCCGGTGTGATCTGGTCTATTGGATAATTTTCAATAAACCGCATTATTCTTCCAGAATGTGCCGAACGAAGCCATAAGCAGTACCGGCTTCATCGGTATATTCATTCAGTTTCTTTTCCAACAGCTCCACCTCGTAATCACTCATAGGTACATTGTGACCGGCAAATTTCATGTACTCCTGTGTCTCAAGGCTCTCGCTGTCGTCCTTGCTGTCTTTTGGAATATCCAGCTCCACATCATCGTCCTCAAATCCATAGTCGGACATATCCAGATCTTCCACAGCGTCCAGTTCCAATTCCAGCAAGCCTGCGTCCCATTCGGAAAACTCATTGGTCTTGTTGTCTGCAAGTCTGTACGCCCTGGCCTGCTCTTCTGAGAGATGCGCTGCAACATATACAGGCACTTCCTCTAATCCCAGTTCCAACGCCGCCAGATACCGGGTATGCCCCACGATGATCACATTGTTTTTGTCAACAACGATAGGCTGGTTGAATCCGAACTCCATAATGCTGTTCTTTACCGGCTCAATCGCACGATCATTCTTTCGCGGGTTGTTCGCATACGGCGTAATGTCAGTCAGCTTCATCAGCTCGGATTTTTCCATCATTACAGTATTGTCCATTCATTTTCTCCTTTCCCTTATTTTTGGGTATAAAAAAACCGCCTTATCGGCGGTCTGCATTTTTCCTCAGGGCATTGGTGACTGGCGGTAAGTCCAGCCACCTGCTTTTTCTGGTGTCCTTGTGATTGGAGGATACAAGAACAGAAATACTTGCCCCTGCTATGGTCGAAACCATGGGAACTCGCACTACCATATTACCGCAGTACGTTTCTAAGGTAAACCTAAACATTTTGAAATGCTCTCACAAGCCCTCACAGCCATAGGGAGCGTCTGAATTGTAATGCGTGGTAAAATGTCCATAAAGCCCGTAAAACTCAGGCTCCAAGCAAATACACAGAGATGGCGGCACATGCAATTCTGAAATCATTGTACACAGTCTTGTCGCTGACATTTTCTAATTCAGAAATCTGCTGCACGGTCTTTGGTTCATCAGCAATGTACATGGCATGTACCTCTCTGTACCGGCGAACATCTTCCTCATAAGGTGAACTTTCACACTCCTGTTTATACAGCTTCATGGCACGATCAATAATCTGCACATAGAACAAATTCTGTTTCCGCTTTGTCTCGTATTTCTCAATGTCCTTTTCGGTGCGGTCGCAATTATTGCCGGCACTTCCCATAAGATCTTCAATAAATCTCCAGCGGAACTCCCGCTTCTCTGCTTCTGTTAGCTCTTCTGTATCTGCAACGTCTGTTTTCATGCGCCTGTATGCAGTCAGCAGCTTCTTTGTCTTCGCAGGTTTGCTCTCGGTACGCTCCCTTTTCTTGCGCTCTGTATCTTCCATTTTCCGGTAAGCCTCAACAGCTTTCTCAGCGGCCACGCCTGCGATCATAGCAACATACTCGTCAGTCAATTCTTTCTTTCCCACGCACTTGCCCTCCTTATCTGATTTCTTCCAGTGTGATTTCTACCCTTGGCATTTCGCCATATATCTTATCGACAACCAGTTTTGAAATTCCTGAATCATCGTCATATGCAATCTTATTCAGAGAGTCCAATATGATCTTTGCCAGATTGTCACAGTCAATTTTCTTGGTATGCAACAACTCCCCGGCAATCATCTTTGCTCTCTTATACTTCGGGGTGCTTTTCGGAATAGGAAACACGCCGGTGATAGTCGCCTGTATCGGTGCTTCCAGCTTTACTCTTCCCACCTGATTGATGTAGCAGCATCTCACCCAATCTTCATAAAATTTTGTCTGTGCCGGCGTATAGGCATTGGCTCCACTTGCTGTATGTACAACTCTCGGTCGTTGCTTTCCTTTTGGTTCCCCATCTACAATAAACGTCACTCTCATTTTTCTGCCCTTTCATACTGTGATTTGAATTTGCTTTTCTTAACTGGAAAAATGCTGCCATCAGCAGCACACACAATATAATCTCCGTTCTTTGCTTTCTGTTTTCCATAGACCGTTGTGATCGTGCAGCCGTAAATCCTGACTGCTCCGTCTGTAATTGCCCGGTCAATGAAAATTCGTTCCTTTTCCAGTTCTTTCATAAACCAGTCCGGGGCTGATATTTCTACCGCTGCCCCGAACTGAAATGCTTCTACCATTTCCGTTTTTCTTTTATACTGCATATTTCTCCTATTTGTCGTTTCTGGAGGTATCTGCATTGTCTTCCAGTAATGTTGCGTGGACATAATAGCTCAGTGTCTTACTGTCTGGGCTCGGGTAGCGTTTGTTCTGCCCGACCTCATATCCGTTCTTTGCAAGAATCTGAATCATTGTCAATCTGTCCTGCTGATGGAATATTTTCAGCTCCGCATCCCACTTCTTTTCTGGCTTTTCCTGTTTACCAGTAATTAGTTCCTCTGGGGCACATTTCAGGCAAGCTGCAATTTTGAACAATACGCTCAGTGGCATATCCACTGATCCATTCTCGTAAGCACCAATCTGGCTCTCGCTTCTGCCAATCGCCTGCGCAACTTCTTTCTGTGAAAGACCGCTTTCTGTCCGAAGCTTCTTGATGTTTTCTCCTACTTTGTTCGTTCCCATGCTTTTCCTCCTTTAAGCAAATAACATTTTCATCTGTGCCTGTCGCCTTGCCGCTTCCTCCAAACGGAAGGACGTTCCAAGCATTTCCACCGGATAGCACTTTTCAAAAATCCGGTCGTATATTCTGCGTAAGCTCAGATCCGCACACCCAACCATATCCTGCACCTTTAAATTGGTTGTCAGAATCATTGGTTTCCCGGAGCGTACCCGCCGATCAATTACGCTATATACCTTTTCTACTGCATACGCTGAATCACGCTCTGCGCCCAGATCATCAATAATCAACAGGGTAGCTGCATTCAGTGCGTCCATATATTCAGCTTCTTTGCTTCCCCTGCCCTGAATATCCTTCAGGATCTCTACAAAGGATGTCATTATTACCGGCACGCTCTGTTCCATGAGTGCATTTGCAATACACGCCGCTGTATAGGACTTCCCGGTTCCCAGCGGGCCATACAGCAAAAGGCCCTGTGCTTCCTGTTTCATAGTCCCAAAGCGTTCCACATACCGTTTTGCAATATTGAACGCCTTCTCATTTTCCTTGCGGACTCTGTACTCAGAAAAGCTCGCTTCCATGCAATCCCGGGGCATACAGCTTGCCATTTTCAACCGCTGCACATACCGCATTCGTTCCTCGTAATCATCCTTTTCCTTTCTTTCCTGTAACCGGTCAGCGTCACACTGGCATATACACCATACTATCCGCTTGAACGATCCCAGCTCTATCCGGTGCTGCTTCGGCCTGTGGCAAACGCCACAGTACCAAAGTCCATCTTTCTGATAATCTCCATCTTTTATGTTTTCTGCATTTTTACTCTGTTCAATCGGAAGATAACCTGTTACGTCCATGCTATGCCTCCACTAGTTTTGAGAAGTCAACTTCTCCGTAGCCATCATTTTCGGGTTCCTGCTTAATGTCGCTCTTTAAAAAATCTGCAAACGGTGCCTTGTCGGATAAAAATGTCTTTGCCTGCTTTGTGAACTGTTTCTCTGTTCTCAACCGTTTGCACTGATCTGCATAAGCTGTTGCCGCTTTCAGCAATTCTTCCGGGCTGTAGCCATCCTTGATCCTTGCTGCATACTTCGCATAGGCAACACCTTTTTCATCTTTCCGGGGATATACAGCCCAAAACTCTTCAAAATTCTTAGGATATGAATTCGCTTTCTTCGCAGGCTTCTTGTCCTGTATCTCTTCTGTCCCCTGTTCTAAAACCGTCCGGTTTTCTGGGTTTTCTTCCACAACCGTTCGGTTTGGCTGTTCCTCTACATTCTTTCGGGGTCTGCCACCTTTCATGCCGTTTGCCCGGTTCTTTTTGCATATTTCCTCATATTTACTGGAATCCCTGTCCAGTTGATTTTTGATAAAGGAAAATGCCATAGCTGCAACCCCTGAAAGTTCCTGTACTTCCAAGTCGTTCTCATATTCCAAGATCGCCTTGAACAGTTTCCCCGCGTCCTCGTCAGACATCAGTTTCACATGGTCTATGTAATCATTGTATAAGTAAAATGCCTTTTTATCGTCTGACGTTCTTACCATCTCTGACCTCCGTCCGCTATGCTTTGTCTGGATACTTACCCAAAAGCTGCATAGCATTATTCCACATTCCAAAGGACATTGCCTCAAAGCTCTTGACTCCGTAGTGTTCCAGAATGCTGCTTTCTTTCAGTCCCTTGCTGGCAATCGTATTACGGATCACTGAAATCTTTGTCTTATCAATCGGGGAGTTATTTGCCGCGTCAATTTCCTTCTGCTGCGCTTCCTGTGACGGTTCAATAGGATCTGGCGTATCGCCGTCTGGATCATTCATTTCTACCGTAGGTATGCAGAATACTTGGAAGCAAGCATATTTAAACGCCACAGCCATAGCCTTGTTGGTAGCTTTATCTCCGCTGTCCATGCCCTCGCCGATTGTAACGGCATCCACATAACTTCCATCGTCCGTATAGAACCGGAAGCGTATCTGGCAAATAGAATACAGAAGTACATTTCCTGAGTTCGTACGCCGTTCTTCTCTTTTCTGCTCAATGATCTGCGGCACTATAAACACATGGTATTCGGACAGCGCCGGATACAGGGCATTCATCACATCATCAACGCCGCGGTACATAAATCCCTGATTCTTATTCTTCTGGTTCTTGCCTACCGCATTGATTGCAGCCATCACATTTGATATTGCTGCATAGATTTTTCCTGCTTTTACCTCTGTATCAGCCATCAGATCACCTCATATCTCATAAACAGATCCTGCATTGCCTGTTCAAACTCTTCCATTCGGCTTTCAGGTACCATAACTCGCACAGCAATTTCCTTTTCTGCTTCAAAAGCTCCTACGCTTGGTTCTCCAAATGGCATTTCTGGCTCTTTTACAGGTTCCTGCTTCGGCTGGAATACCAGGGCAACCTGTACCTTTTCTCTGGCAGCTTTCTCCTGTTCAAGCCGTTCCTGTTCCGCCTTGCGTCTGCGCTCATTTTCCAGAACAATTTCTTTCTGCTTCTGAAGTTCCTGTGCCTTCGCCATAGCGTCCTGCAAGCTCAAATCTTTGATATATGCCTGCATTGCAGCTTCCTTGTAATCCGGATCAACGCCTTCCAAAATCGCAAGATCAGATTTTGTAGCCTGATAAGCACTGGTGATAGCGTCTTTATATGCTTTCTTCGTAGCTGTCGCATTTTCCCATTTTGGGTCATATACTTTGAAGCGCAGCTTTGCAGAAACATTGTCTGGCAGATCTGCAAAGGTATCTCGCATAAAAGTCAAAATCTCTTCTTTCTTTTCCTGTTTCCGTTTCTCAGTGTATTCCTCTACCTGTTCTGAAATCTTGGCTATCGGCTTGTCAATCATGCCTGTAAGGATTTTGGCCTGTTCTTCAATTACGCCGTATGGCTCCAGACATTTGTTTCTGATCTCTTTTCTCCGGCTCTCAACTTCGCCGCGCAGCTTTCTCAGTGCCGCCACATCTGCTTTTGCGTCTTTTACGGTATCTTCTGTATATACCATGGCCTCATACTGCTGCATTTGAGCCTGCAAAGCATTTACCAGCTCTTCAAAGTTCCACTGCACCGCACCCGGTTTCTGTGTTACGTTTACCTGTAATTCGTTCATTCCCATATTCCTCCATATCTTGTATTTATGCTGTTTTCAGTTCATCGCCCAGCAGCTCAACCAGTTCTTTAACCGACATATCTTCCAGACATTCTTCACAGTAATATCCGTCCGGTCCGTCGTAATAATGGTCGCCCTCATAAATGCCATAGCCACATTCCTTGCAAATATGTATCGGTTTTGGTTCCTCTGCATTCGGGCAACCTGCTGCACAGGGATTTCTTCTGCATATGCTGCACATAATTAAGCTCCCATCCTTTCTCTCGAATCTGTTTCTGCCGCTTTACGGATCTTAAAATTCTTTTTTCTGGCCTGCCGTCTTTTCTTTCTTACAAAATCATAAATATCTTCCTGTACAAAAAGTGTGATTGCAAACCATGTAAGTACGCCAAACACAGTGTCAAAATCTCCTGTCATTAAAGTCCATGTTGCCGCTGTGATTACGCTACCAATTAACAGTCTGTAAATAACTTTCTCTGCATTTACCATCATTTTCCGTTACCTCCCCTACCGGTGTAATAAAAATGCCAATGTCCAGCCCTGTGAAATTCTTGCACGCTGCCTCAAATTCTTCTCTGTTATTTATCCCAAAATCCCTTTTCAGGACTTCCAACATTGCCTCCGCATTCATGCTTACACCTTCCCTCCGAGTTCCTTTTCTGTCAGCAACACCACTTCACTGATTGCGTACTGTATATTTTTTAATTGCTGGACAACCTCTCGCAGTCCGTCCCTTTCATCTGCACTGATCTTTCCGTCTGCCGCAATATCAATCACAGATTCCTTTAGTTCCTGAAGCTTATCAGCATTCAGTTCCTTAATCAGCCGCAGTGCAGTTCCCTCCAATCTCGGAACCTCTGTGGCTATTGGTCTATTTCTGCCTATCGGGCATTCATGCTTACAATACCCATTTTCCAGCTCGGGGCATTTATACAGCTCTGCCATCTGCACTACATTTTCTACCGGCACTACTTTCGTGATCCCACGCTCATAGTCCGTCAATGTTGCCGCAGATATTCCAAGCAGCCTTGCAGCCCCTTCCCTGCTACTTAGGGTATCGTTATACATCGCAGCCTTTTTTCTGGCTTCAAAATATACATTCTTACCGTCTTTCCTATAGCCGTTACCCATGCTGTCCTCCATAGTTTCATGTTACAATAGTTACAAATCAAAGAGCATTACATGCAATATTCAAAAAATCGCTGATCTTCTGGATAGCAGGCTGTGAAACCACACGTCCGTTGAGGATTGAAGATACATACTCTCTTCTCATGCCAGTGCTATCCGCAAGCTGATTTGTAGAAATCCCCTGTGACAGCATTGCAATCTTCGCGTTTTTGCACCATACAGATAGCTCTTTCTTATCACGTTTGGCAACACCCTCTATTCCAAGGTAGTCACTTACTCGCTGGATCATTGGCTGTGAGAAAACTCTGCCGCTCATAATGCCATACAGATAATTGGTCGCTGTCCCAAGCTCTTCAGCAATTTCTACAATCGTTACGCCTTTTTCTGTAGTTGCAACTTTCGCTCTTTTTACCCAGTCAGAAAACTCCTTGTTTTCTCCCACGTTTGTCCCTCCTTTATTCTGGAATTTCAATCTTTACATTTGTAAGTTAAGATTGTAAAATAGTTCTAAGGTTCGTCCCGGAACCTGTGTTTCTGCTTACGTTCGTGTGCTTGTTAGCATACATTTGTAAGTTATTATGATGATAGCATACGTTTGTAAGTTTGTAAAGCTCTTTTTATACATTTTTAAGTTATTGGAGTAGATATTATGACGATATGTGAAAGAATGTTCTCCATTATGGAAGAACAAAGAAAAAGGCCTGCTGATCTTTGCAAACTTCTAAAGATCGGAACCGCACAGACAACCGCATGGAAACAGCGAAACAGCGATCCACCCGCAAAATACATTATGCAGATTGCTCAGTTTCTAGGGGTAACGCCAGAATTTTTGCTGACAGGAGAAACTTCGTTCCCGACAACACGTACCAGAGAGAGTGAAATGTTGGCAATGTACCAGCAGCTCCCGCCAGCCAATCAGGATTTCATCTATGATTCCATCAAGGTGGCGTATGAACGTGAAATGGCAGCCAAGATAAATGAAAGTAAGTTGTCCGGCTGAGTGATTATTCCAAGAGGAGGCGTTGACATGGCTTATTTTGAAAGCAAACAGATAGGCAGATATTCCTTTGGGATCAGTGTGGCTTCACTTGATGAATCTTACGATCCCACATACCCTGCTCATGCTGTGCTACCGCTGCAAGCAGCCCACAGCAGCTATATACACAGCATTTATATCTTCTGTGTAAAAGGAAGCTCAGAGGGGCGTTCTGGTTCTTTAGGAAGTAAGTGGAAATATTATGTGTTGAAATCCTCTTCCATACCACTTACCGTTCAAAGGCTTGGGTATATCTCATACGATGGGCTTCTTGCTTTGAAGCCTCGGCAATGCTGCCAAAAAAGATTGGATAAAACAATATTAGAAGTGATGGCCGCTTGATCTCAGGCGGCTTTCATTTTACGAAAGGAGCATTGATGGAATTTTCAAAATTGACAAGAGTAGCGATATACATTCGTGTTTCCACCACTATGCAGGCGGAAAATGGCGAGTCTCTTAATGTGCAACGCACCCAGCTCACGACCTACGCTCAAATGATGCTGAATGCACTGCCTGAGAATATCGTTATTTTTGAAGATGCCGGATATTCCGGCAAAAATATGGACAGGCCCAAATTTCAAGATATGATGTCGCAAATCAGAGCTGGCAAATTTTCTCACCTTCTCGTTTGGAAAATTGATCGTATCTCCCGAAATCTGCTGGACTTTTCCATGATGTATAAAGAGTTAAAAGAATTGGGTGTTACGTTTGTCAGTAAAAACGAACAGTTTGACACCAGCACAGCTATGGGTGAAGCCATGCTCAAAATTATCCTTGTGTTTGCAGAACTTGAAAGGAATATGACCTCAGAACGTGTTACTCACACCATGATTGCTATGGCTCAAAGTGGTCGATGGAACGGCGGACGTGTCCCTTTCGGATACACATACCGAACAGAAGGTGAAAAGAAGGAAAAGCAGATTTTTGAGATTGACAAAGGCGAGGCTGCATTGGTGCAGGAAATATTCGATCTTTATGAACAGGAGCGCAGCATAGTCCGTGAGGCAAAAATTTTGAATGACAGGAACGCAATCTCTCGTTATGGACATGAATGGTCGCCTGTGACCGTTCATCTGGTTCTCAGGAATATTTTTTACGTAGGAGATTATCGGTATAATGCTCTTCGTGAGGGCGATCGTTCAAAACCTAAGCCGGAAAGTGAATGGATCATAGTAAAGGATCACCACCCGGCAATCATTTCAAGAGAACAGTTCGCCAGAGTGCAAGCCATTCTAAAAGCAAATAAGCGGTACCGAAAAGATATGGCTCCTGCTTCGTCCCGGGAACGTATTCATATCTTTGGTGGTCTGCTGTTCTGTGGAAACTGCGGAAAACCATTGAATAACTCTGTATCTAATAAAAAGGCGGACGGCTGGCAATATTCTAATTACCCTTGCCCTACCCGCCGCAGATCTTCGAATAAATGTACAGGAAAATCTACATCAGATCCGGTGGTCGGTGAGTTCGTATTCAATTATATTTTGAACATGTTGAATGCTCAGAAAGGATTTAAAGACATACAGACTCCGGCGCAGCTACAAGACCAGCTGCTCTTCGGTGACGCTTTCCATAATGTCGTATCCATTGACAGTGACGGCCTGAACAGTTTCTTCAATCTACTTTCCTCTGGAAATATCAGTGGTGCGATTTACGGAAAAGATGTGGCTGTCAGTAAGCCCAAGACTGCCAAGGTAGATCCAGAACTTGTACGGCTCCGCAAAGAGAAAAAGCGTCTGGAACGTGCGCTGGATCGTCTGCTCAACACTTATATTATGAGCGACCGTCCTATTTCTGAGAATGAATATGTCCGAAAGCGAACAGATCTGGAAACCCTGCTCTCCGACGTCAATGACAAACTTGGCATAGCTCAGTCCGAAGAAGTGCAAATGGCACTGACTGACAGCGAATTTCTCACCAAAGCTTCTCAGTTCATCATCGGGCAGAAACTTTCCAACCGGCTGTATATCAATTATAAGAATCTCGCCCAGTCCGTAGATCCATCTGTGCTAAAGACTTTCATTGTCAGTGTTATTGATAACATTGTGATCTACAATGGAAAAGTCAAGTCCATTGTCTTCCGAAATGGTCTTGCTGCAACATTTGAATATTCCAGTATATAAAAACGCCCGGCAGGCATACACCTGTCGGGTATTTTTTGTGACCGACATTTATGACGATCAGTTACATTTGTAAGAATTTGGTCTACAAAATGATCATCGCATCCCCGAAACTGAAGAAACGATATCTTTCCTTCACAGCTTCTTCATAAGCAGCCATAATATGTTCTTTTCCGGCAAGGGCTGAAACTAACATCAGAAGCGTAGACTCCGGCAGATGGAAATTGGTGATCAGTCCATCGATAGCTTTGAATTTATATCCAGGATAGATAAAGATCTCTGTCCATCCGCTTCCGGCCTTCACGATTCCATCCTCTCCAGCTGCGGACTCCAGGGTACGGCAGCTGGTAGTTCCCACAGAAATCACTCTTCCGCCGTTTTTCTTTGTATCATTGATCAGTTTTGCCTGATCTTCTTCCACAATATAAAACTCCGAGTGCATGTGGTGCTTTTCTACATCATCTACCTTTACCGGGCGGAAGGTTCCGAGACCTACATGTAAAGTTACATGTGCAATATTCACACCCTTCTCCTTTACTTTCTCAAGAAGCTCCGGCGTGAAGTGAAGTCCTGCGGTAGGTGCGGCAGCAGATCCCTCATTCTTTGCATATACAGTCTGATAACGGTTCTTATCCTTCAGCTTGTGGGTAATATACGGCGGCAGCGGCATTTCTCCCAGCTGATCCAGGATCTCTTCGAAAATCCCCTCATAATGGAACTGAATCAGACGGTTTCCCTCATCTACAATATCAATGATCTCACCCTTCAGGATACCGTCACCAAAAGTGATCTTTGCACCGGGACGTGCTTTTTTTCCCGGCTTTACAAGACACTCCCAGATATCATTTTCGCGGCGTTTTAGAAGCAGGATCTCGATCAGCGCTCCAGTTTCTTCCTTGTGACCATAAAGACGTGCCGGGATAACCTTGGTATCATTGATCACAAGACAGTCTCCCTTATGCAGGTAATCCAGTATATCGGTAAAATGACGATGTTCGATACTTCCATCTTTCAGGGACAGATGCATCAGTCTGGAAGAACTTCTGTCCTCCAGCGGATCCTGAGCGATCAGTTCCTGCGGCAGATCATAATAAAAATCTGATGTTTTCATAATTATTTTTCCACTTCCTCTTTCCACTGTTTGCGAAGCCTGCGGACCTCGTTCCACTCTTTGTTGGTCAGATCAGCTTTTGGTAAAAGATCCGGCCTCCATTTGGCTGTACGGATGATAGACTGCTCTCTTCTCCATTTATCCACATTGGCATGGTGTCCGGAAAGCAGCACCTCCGGAACCTTTTTGCCATGCCATTCCTCCGGGCGGCTGTACTGGGGATACTCCAGAAGATTCCCGGAAAAGGATTCCGTCTCACCGGATTCCTGATTATTCAGAACACCTGGTACCATTCTGGAAATAGAATCCATCATGACCATAGCCGGAAGTTCTCCACCGGTAAGTACATAATCACCAATGGAAACATAGTCTGTTACGATTTCTTCCAGAACACGCTCATCAATTCCCTCATAATGACCACAGAGGAAAACCAGGTCTTCTTCCAGGGCAAACTCTTTTGCCATATCCTGATTGAAGGTTTTTCCCTGAGGAGTCAGAAAGATCACGCGGGGTTTCCTTCCAATACGTTCTGCAATGGATTCATAAGACAGATATACCGGCTCCGCCTGCATCAGCATTCCGGCTCCACCGCCATAAGGATAATCATCTACCTTCTGGTGCTTATTGAATGCAAAATCCCGTATATTGATCGCTTCCAGTGATAACAGTCCCTTTGTAATGGCACGGCCTGTAATACTTGTGTTCATTCCGTTCTCGATCATTTCCGGAAATAATGTAAGTACATGATAATTCATTTAAACAAGCCCTTTCATCAAATGTACAGTCATGGTATTTTTTTCCACATCCACATCAAGAACACAGTCATGGATCGCAGGAAGCAGGATTTCCTCGCCATCCACACGATCTACAATATAAACATCATTGGCGCCGGTCTCCATCACATCACGGAGCACTCCGAATTTCTCCCCATTCTCCAGAAGTACATCCATTCCGATAAGATCCGCTACATAATATTCGTCCTCGCCAAGCTCCTGTGCCTCTTCACGTGGGATCCAAAGCTCACGGCCCTTGTACATTTCAATATCATTGATGTTGTCAATGCCTTCAAACTTCAGGATCGCAAGGTTTTTAAAAAACTTTACATTCTGAATATTCAGTCTGCGAAGCTCTTTTCCTGTATCCAGAAGCACATATTCAATATCAAGAAAACGCTCTGCGTCATCCGTTGTCGGAAAAACTTTTACTTCACCACGGACGCCATGGGTCGTTGTAATAACTCCTACCTTTAATAAATCTTCCATTTTTGCTCCCTTTCAGAGTAAAAACAGGAGCCATGGAATCCACAGCTCCTGTCTCTTTTTCATTGCAGAATATCTACAATCACTTTTTTGCTGCTTTTTGAAGAAGCCGCTTTCACAACAGTACGGATTGCCTTGGCAATTCTGCCCTGTCTTCCGATAACCTTACCCATATCGGCCGGTCCGACCTTCAGTTCAACAACAATCGCGTCGTCTTTTTCAGTCTCAGTAACGACTACTTCATCCGGATTTTCAACAAGAGATTTTGCAATTACTTCTACAAGTTGTTTCATTACATACCTCCTTGCTCCTGCCTCATTAAGGCCACAGATCCAAATCTGTCAGGTATTATTTCTCGATTCCGGCAAGTTTAAGAAGCTTAGCAACTACCTCTGTAGGCTGAGCACCAGCTGCAAGCCATTTTTTTGCTGCCTCTTCATCGATTTTGTATACGCTTGGGTCAAGGTTCGGATCATATGTTCCGATCTCTGCGATGCATCTTCCGTCACGTTTGCAGCGAGAATCTGCTACTACGATTCTATAGAAAGGTGCTTTCTTCTGTCCCATTCTTCTTAATCTGATCTTAACTGCCATTTTTGTTTTCCTCCAATTATCTTTCTGAAAATTTATTGTTATTTATTAAAAGGGAAGCTTAAAGCCGCCTCTTTTTCCCATATTCATCTTGCCGCCTGTTAATCCCGGCATCTGTTTCATCATCTTCTTGCTCTGCTCAAACTGCTTCACAAGACGATTTACTTCTGTAATATCCACTCCGGCGCCTCTGGCGATACGGTTCTTGCGTGAGATGTTCAAAATGTTGGGGTTACTTCTCTCCTGAGGTGTCATGGAAAGAATGATGGACTTGGTACGGTCCATAGCCTTCTCATCGATCATACCCTCGATATCCTTCATCTTACCGCCCATTCCAGGAAGCATGTTCAGGATACTGGAAATACCACCCATCTTGTTCATCTGTTCCATGCTGGTAAGATAATCATTGAAGTCGAAGTCCATTTTCTTCAGCTTCTTTTGCATCTCCTGAGCCTGTTCCTGATCCACAGATGCTTCCACCTTCTCGATCAGACTCATTACATCGCCCATTCCAAGGATCCTGGAAGCCATACGTTCTGGATAAAACTGTTCCAGATCTGAAAGCTTCTCTCCCATACCAACATAGAAGATCGGTTTGCCGGTCACGGCTTTAATGGAAAGCGCAGCGCCGCCTCGTGTATCACCGTCCATCTTAGTCAGGATCACACCATCAATGCCGACTTTATCAGAAAAGTTCTGCGCCACATTTACTGCATCCTGTCCTGTCATGGCATCAACTACAAGCACTGTAGCATCTACATTCACATTCGCTTTGATATCCTCAAGCTCCTGCATCATATCCTCATCAATGTGAAGACGTCCTGCTGTATCGATGAGCACAACATTCTGCTGATTGGATTTCGCATGCTCGATAGCTGCTTTTGCAATATCCACGGGATTCTGCTTATCTCCCATGGAAAAGACCTCGACGCCCTGTTTCTCACCGTTTACCTGCAACTGTGTGATCGCTGCCGGACGGTAAACATCACAGGCCACAAGCAGTGGTTTCTTTCCCTTGGATTTCAGTTTGCCTGCCAGCTTGGCAACCGTCGTTGTCTTACCTGCACCCTGAAGACCGACCATCATAAGAACGGTAAGATCCATTCCCGGTTTGATCGGAAGCTCTGTTGTCTCACTTCCCATCAGGTTGACCAGCTCATCATTTACGATCTTGATCACCATCTGTCCCGGATTCAGACCATTCATAACATCCTGTCCGATAGCCTTTTCCTGAACGGATTTCGTAAACTGCTTAACGACCTTAAAGTTAACATCCGCTTCCAGAAGCGCCATCTTAACTTCCTTCAGTGCTACCTTGACATCAGCCTCTGTGAGACGGCCCTTGCCCTTCAGCTTCTTAAATACATTCTGCAGTTTATCTGTTAAACTCTCAAATGCCATTGATCATAACTCCTCTAATATCACATTGGAAATCGCCGCAATATCTTCGGCGTGGTACTTGTCAGCCAGTTCATGGATCTTTATGACCTGACTGCGGATGTTCAGGAATTTCTCGACCAGATGAAGCTTCTCTTCATATTCTTCCAACGTCCGATTGCACCGTCTGATCATATCATGCACACCCTGTCTGCTGATGCCAAGTTCCTCAGCAACCTCACTTAAGGAATAATCCTCAAATACCACACTGGTGTACACCTGCCGCTGCCTCTCTGTCAGAAGCTCTCCATAAAAATCAAATAAAAATGTCTGCTCTACAAATTTCTCCATCTGTAATCACCTTGGCTATCATACACGATTCCGGCACACCTGTCAAGGGTTTTTGCTTTACAATTTTATTTTTTCCTGAATTTCACAAAAAAAGGCCGGAAAAGCACTTTTCTGCTGGGTTTTGCAGGCTTTTCCGACCTTTGTTATTCTATTTACTTCTTATTAATAAGTCTTATGCTTCGATCAAAACATTTCCTTTGTCATTTTATCGATTTCCTTATCCACTGCCTCATATACACCTGGGATACATGAGAAATTCAGGCCATGAGTGGTGCACGGAATAAAATAAAGCTTACCACAGTCTCTGCAAAGCTGATCTGTTGACTCTTCGATCATTTCCTGATTCCAATCAAAGCGATCTACTTTACCGTTATCGATACCACCCATAAATGTGATATCTTTTCCATATTCTTTGATCAGCTTCGGAAGATCATTAACAGACATACAGCCCTGCCATACATCAATTCCCATCTCGATCATTGTCGGAACCAGTGTTGCACTGTAGCTGTCATTATGGTGGATGATCAGTTCAACACCATGATCATGGTAATATCCGTAAATACGTTTGTAAGAATCCATAAAGAACTCACGGAACATATCCACACTGATAAATGTAGACTTCTGTGTTCCCCAGTCATCATGATGGAAGACAACATCCGGTTTCATATAGGTGCAGACCTGCTCTGCCCATTTCAGTTCCCACTCTGTAATATATTCGATCAGTTCATGCATGGCTTCCGGCTCTTCGTAGAAATTGATCATGGTATTCTGGATCTCACAGAGATAATGGCACATCTCAAAAACTCCAGGTGCAACCATTGCAGTAACCATGGTTTCATTCCGGTCAATTCCGGCAACTGTCTCCTGGCATTCTTTCCAGTCCTCTGCCGTGTAGTTGATGTCCGGTGCCTTTACATATTTTTTCCACTCTGCGACGTCCGGACATACCAGATGCTCCGGATCATGGAGCGGAAACGCTCCCGGTGTTCCTGCAGGCCAGGAATTATAATATCCCCATCCGCATTTTACTGTTGGTGCACCAGGTCCTTCCGGCATCATAGGATACTTCGTCTGATATGGAGTATTCAGAACAAATGTCAGTCCCTCATACTGTTTTACAAAACGATCCGGATTTCCTCCGCGGATCACTTCCAGCATATTTTGTCTTTTTGTTAACATAAACGCACCTCCTCTACGTTATTATGCAGGAAAGCCTTTTTTCCGCACTTGTTTTGCCACACCCCAACATAAAAGGCTTGTTTCTGCACTTGTTTTTTCCTTATGATTCTATTATACTGTAAATCAAAAGAATCACAATTCCACATAATATGGCTATTATTCCTGTTTTTTCCTACAAAATATAGGAAGGAGGATTTTCCTTGAAACTCAGTGCAAAACTCATATGCTATCACCTGCAGAAATCATTTTCCATGCATACATCCAGGCTGGATACATCCCCCACCCTTTCCTGCCCTTCCTGCTTTGAAAAGAACACCGTTCTTCAGGATGGACGTGTTTACCTTATCACAGATCCGGATTTTCAGCTCACTTTTCATCATCCCAAAAATATTCTGTTCCTGATGATTGGAAAAATCTATCAGAACTACGAATTAACTCAGCCAAACATGTGTATCATCCCTGAAGATATTCCAGTCAATATTGTCTTTAACAGGATTCAGGATATTTTTATCCTCTATGATCAGTGGAATCAGTCCCTGATGGATTCCCGTCTCCGGAACGCATCTATCCAGGAGCTTCTGGATCTTACAGCTTCCATTATTCCCAATCCAATGATGCTGATCGGTATGGATTTTACTATCATTGCCTCCAGAGACTGGAATCTAAGTGATCTTTCCAATTCTGTTTTGGGTTCCACTGAAAATTCCTGGGCTATTGTGGACAGCCTGAAGCAGGATCCTCATTACGAAGAGGCTTTTTATAAAACCGGATATTTTTATTATCCGGGAAATGGCCTTACTGCTCCTTCTCTTTGCGTAAATATCTCCAATAATGATAAAGCAGTATACAGGCTGATGTTTTCCGAAGGTGAGGTTCCCCTGGATGATACGTTTGGTTTTGTTCTGGAGTACCTTTCCCAGATGGTATCCCATGCACTTTCCACAGGTATCATGCACAGTCGGGATAAAGCTTTTCCTCTTCATCAGATTTTTATGTCCATTCTGACAGATCCCGGAGCTGATTATGTAAAAATCAGTCAGCAACTGACAAATGTGGGATGGCTTTCTTCCCATATGTATCAATGCATCCTGATCCAGACCGGACTGATCGACCAGAAAAATCTGACACTTAATGCCATCTGTAACTATCTGGAAAATACAATTCCTGCCACCTGTGCCACGGAACATAAAGGCAATGCTGTGCTTTTTATCAATCTGGATCTCTGCACTCTGACTATCCATGAGATTTCCGATAAGATCGAGGGCTTTATCAAAAGCAGCATGTTAAGCGCCGGATACAGCCGGAAGATGCTTGGACATTTTAATTTCCACCGGCAATACACGCAGGCTTCTGTTACCCTGCAGGTTGGAAAACGCAAAAATCCCGCAGAAAGTATCCACTATTTTGACTCCATTGCTCTGCCCTATATCCTGGAACAGGCTACCAGAAAGCTTCCTGCTTACATGATCTGTCACGAAAAGCTTCTGTCAATGAAATACAAGGATGAGGCAAAGCAATCTCATCTCTATGAAACACTGCGTTATTTTCTGGAGCATAACCAGAACATTTCTCACACTGCCAGCGCTTTATTTATCCATAGAAGCACTCTTCTTTATCGTCTGGATAAGATCAAAGCTTTTCTGGATTCAGACCTTACAGACAGAAGCGAGATCCTGTATCTGCTGCTTTCTTTTCATCTGATGGATATGGAGGAAGAAAATCAGAATGCAAGATCATAAAAAACGGGAACTCTCTTAAATATTTAGTGTTTTCCCAGCTGCCAGAATGCAACTGCACTGGCTGCCGCCACATTCAGTGAATCCACTCCATGGGCCATGGGAATACATACTGTATAATCACAGTCCGCAATGGTCTCTGAAGCAAGGCCATCCCCCTCTGTCCCAAGAACTACTGCCAGTTTTTCTTCTGCCATCAGATGAGGATCATCAATATCAAAAGAATCCTCCTTAAGAGCCATGGCTGCCGTCTTAAATCCCATCGCTTTCAGAGACCGGATACCTTCCGTTTTCCACTCTGTTTTTTCATCAAAAAAAGTCCATGGTATCTGAAATACAGTTCCCATGCTGACACGGATCGCACGGCGGTACAATGGATTGCTGCACCCCGGTGTCAGCAGCACCGCATCCATCCCAAGAGCCGCCGCAGAACGAAAGATCGCGCCTATATTAGTAGGATTTACCACATTTTCCAGAACTGCGATCCTGCGGGCATTTTTGCATACATCGACTATATCAGGAAGAGCCGGTCGGTGCATGGCACAGAGCATCCCTCTTGTGAGCTTGAAACCGGTCAGCTGCGTTAGCACATCAAATTCTGCCGTATAAACCGGAATGTCTCCACAACGACGGATCAGTTCTTTTGCCTCACCCTCAACATGTTTATGTTCCACCAGAAAAGAAATCGGCTGGCACCCGGAATCCAAAGCTCTCTCAATAACCTTCGGGCTCTCCGCAATAAAGATCCCCTTCTCCGGTTCTGCCCGGTTCAAAAGCTGTATCTCCGAGATCCTGGCATATACATCCAGCTCCGGAGCGTTGAAATCTGTGATTTCTATGATATTTGACATGGTTATTTTTCTCCTGTTCTGTCTTCTTGTTTTCATCCTGCTATTGTAACAGAATCTCTTTGCAAAAGAAAGCCAGGTGTTATATGTTTCCACCTGGCTTTGCTGCTACTTGTAAAACAATTTGTTTATATTCAGATTCTCACTTCCATCCACCGGATCATATCCCCGATCACTTCATCTTTACAATACTCATTCAGGATCTCATGAAAAAGTCCGCCGTAGATCTTCATCTGCTTGTCTTTTGATCCTGCTTCCCTAAAGAAATCATAGGTATCCTGTACACTTACCAGACCGTCTTTCTCGCCGTGTGTCATAAGGACCGGATAATGGAACTCTGCTTTTTTCTCTTTGAACCAGTCAAGTCCGTCGCAGATCGCATAGCATAACCCCGCTGTAAAGGACTGTTTATTGTATGGATCTTTTCCGTACCAGTCTACCACTTCCTGTACAGAGCATACACCTGAACCCAGCTGATTGGCAAGGCGCGTATGTACATCCATTTCTCCCGGCACACCACGTATCAGATTGCCGTTATCTGCGGTCAGCGCACCACTGGTAATGATCCCCCGGAGCTTTTTGTCCGGATATTTGGCTCCGTACAGAGAAACTGTAAAGCCTCCCATGCTGTGTCCAAGAAGAAATACCGGGATATCCGGATTTTCTTCAATTGCCATATCCACAACTACGTTGGTGTCGTCCAGAAGCTCATTGAAATCTGAATAAAAAGTCTCTTCACCCTCAGACCGTCCGTGTCCTCTGTGATCAAAACGATAGGTTCCGATTCCCGCCTCATGAAGTTTTTCCGCAAAATAATCGTACCTGCCCTGGTGCTCACAAAGTCCGTGGACAATCACGATCACCGCTTTATTGTCTGCTGCCGTTTCTTTTTTCAGATACAGTTTCGTTCCGTCAAACGATGTGATCATACTTTCACCCATAATAAAAACCTCCCTTTTCTTGCTGCGAGATACATATCCCCATTATATGTCTCACGCTATCTGATAGGTTTATCATATCATGAAATCTGTATTTTGATAACCCCTATTACTAATTATCAGCAATTATATGATTTTTACAAAAAGTAATGAAAAATAGAGGAGTGACATATTTTGTTCTCTGAACTATAATCACCTCAGTACAAAGGGGCTGTCGCACTAAAAAATTAGTGCGACAGCCCCTTCTTTTTTCATTGTTAGGGCAAATCCCTAACAAAAACGGCAGCGGAATATCTACATTTCCGCTGCCTGAATTTCTTATTCTACTTCTTCCGGCTCCATGCTGAGCATATGGCCTTCCTGATTTCCAATATCATATTTCTGTCCGTATTCCTTGAAATACTGGTAGTAGTCCGCACTGTTTGTGGGATAGATCTTGGAATCGTGAATATGAAGATCAGATCCTGTCTCTCCGCTCTTCATAAGTGCCACCATAGCACTTGCACAGTGAGTTGCGATACGACAGAAACTGTTAAGGATATCACTAAATACCGTTCCCTCTTCCAGTCCGCATTTGCCCTGGCTCAGTCGCTCTGCATGACGCATCTTCAGTACATCACAAAGTCCTGTGATCACAGCTCCGAGAGGTGCTACTCTCTGTGCCATTTCTTTATCGTCTTTCATGAAAGCATTGCAGGTTATATTGATATCCTCACGAACTGCCTCCATAACAACATTCAGCTCATCCCAGGCTTCCTGTGAAAAATTCGTATGGTTATCATGCATTTCATTGGACATATGAGCAATGTAAGAAGCATGATCACCGATACGCTCAAAGTCATTGATCGTATGCAGATACAGTGAAGTCTGTCTTGTCTGTGCAGAATTCATCTCTCTCTTTGTCAGCTGGATCAGATACTCTCCTAGACGACTTTCATACTTGTCGATCAGATCCTCTTTTCGCTGAACCTTATCATACTTATCCTGCTGATAATCATTCAGAAGATTCATGGCTCTGTTGACATTCTTACGGAGCTTCTTGGACATTCCGTTCATTACACGGTGACACTGTGCGATAGCAAGGGCCGGGTAATTCAGAAGACGCTCTTCCAGAAGATCAAAGTCTGCCTCATCTTCCAGATCTTCTTTGTCATCCTTCACAAGCCAGCATACCAGCTTCTCGATCTTTGAAATAAACGGGAACAGCACGATAACCGTTGCCAGACGGAAAACTGTGTTCAAAAGTGCGATCGCTACCGGTGTCATGGTCATATCCATAAATGTAAAATGTACAAACGCATTCACGGTATAAAAGATCACAGACCAGAGAATCAGACCAAACAGGTCATTGATCAGATATACAAGAGCCGTTCTTTTACCGTTCTTATTTGCTCCGATGGCTGAGATCAGAACTGGACATGCAGCACCAACACCGATACCAAGAACGATCGGAAATGCACTTGCAAATGTCAGGATACCGGTTACGGAAAGAGCCTGGAGCACACCGACTGTTGCAGACGCACTCTGGAGTACCGCAGTAAAAGCGATACCTACGAGAATACCTGCGATCGGATTGGAAAACATAGTCAGCATCTTGATGAACATCGGACTCTCACGCAATGGAGATACCGCACCACTCATCATCTGCATACCTGTCATCAGGATTGCAAAACCAAGCATGATATTTCCCACGTTCTTATGTAAGGTACGCTTACAGAACATACGGAAAATAATACCAACTACAGCCACAACAGCAGAAATAGTTGCTGTGGAAAGAACACTAGCGATTCCATTTGATCCTTCAATATAAGAAAGACATAAGATCCAGCCAGTAATACTGGTTCCGATATTGGCTCCCATGATGATACCGATCGCCTGTTTCAGTTTCATCATACCGGAGTTTACAAAACCGATCACCATAACTGTCGTCGCAGAAGACGACTGGATCACACTGGTAACACCAGTACCAAGTGCGACACCCTTCAGCGGAGTATTGGTCATCTTATAAAGAAATGCTTCCAGCTTATTACCAGCTGCCAGCTTCAGACCATCGCCCATTAGGGACATACCAAACAAAAATAATGATACTCCACACAACAAAGATAAGATCATTGAAAAAATTGCCATAATTTTCTCCTTTGTCATACTCGCTTCCTGTCATAACCTGTCAGGAGCCATGTTATCCTGAAAATGCGACTTTACATTTCCTTAATCTGGATTTTTCTTATTTTTAACATTTTCCCATTTATTATGCCACATCAATTTCCATATTACAACAACAGATTTATTTCGAAAATAAAAAAAATCGAAGGCAGCGGATCATCTTCCAAAACTCTGCCTTCGAAATGGGGATTTTTGAGTTATTTTTCACAAAATTTTCTATTTTTCCAGGCGCATCAGCATATCATCCAAAATATTTTCCAGGTACTCTCCCGTTGTTCTTTCCCCTTCTTTTTTTATCTGGAGCATCGCTTTCATATCTTCATCAGACAGACAGATAATCAGTTTTCCACTTTCCCGTAGACTTCCCCGTGCAGCCATTTTCGCATGTTTATCCGCTCCTTTTCTGGAAATAATGATCGCAACTTTACGGAGAGCTTTTTCGTACAGATATTTTTCTGTAGTGTAAATTTCCCTCTGAGTAATAGGCTTTTCATAGTTTTTAAACTCGAACACGATATACTTCGTAGAAAAATACTTACAGATCGTGTCAAAAAAATCCTGTGTCACCCCGTTTTTGATCTTACAGCACATGTCAAAACGATACAGATTTTCCTCTGTTGTCTTCTGCTGCTCCCACAAAGTCAGATATTCTCCAAGGATATATTTCAGAATAGAAACACAAAGTTCCTCATATTTCTTGAAAGCTGCACTACCGGTCTCCAACACTTTTAACTGCGCTATATAGCTGTCAGCAACCGATTCCGGATCCGTATTCTCCATCTGGCTGCTTTCCTCAAAGATAAAAGGCTCCGGTCTCTCCGGTTCTATGTTTTCCACCGAATAATTCAGAATCGAGATCAGTTCGTTCTTCAGTTCCGGATAGTCCTCAAAGAGCCACAGCACATTTCGGATGTCCCAGACATATCCAAGCTTCGCCTCTTCGTACTTTCTCTTAGTCTCATCAGAGACCAGATTCGCCACTACACAGATATTTTGTAATGGCAGATCCTTTTTCTGATCTGACACTGCTTTTCCAACCAGACGGCTATAACTCTGCAACCGTTTAAGTGTAGCGATTTCTTTGGAATCACTGTACATTCTGGTCATAAAGACCCATTCATCGCTTTGGAAAGAAACCCCTTTATATGTAAGGTATTTTTCAAAAAGCTGCTTAAAGCGGGCCATATTTTCCCAGTTTTTCATCTGCACATCACCCTCTGAATTTATATAGGGTTCTACGCAGAGATTGCGAACGACCTGTTCTGTCACTTTTATGTTCGGCGCATATATCAGGCTTCTGTACATCCGGCTTTTGTTTGGCACAGAACGTGGAAAATCTTCCGGAAATCCCTTTAATCTGGCTATTTCTTTGTGTGTGATCTTATGATAGACGCCATGGATACGGATCAGCGGCATTTTTATCAGATTCAGACGAACCTGCCCGGATTCCCGATAACCGCCTTTTTCCCAACACAAAACGCTGTCACCGGCATGCGAAGCATCAATCTTCTCTTTCGCAAAATCAATTCTGTAATACCAGGAATCCTGTGGATTCATTTCCACCCAGCCATCCAACAGGATACTACTCTTATGGACCTGCACCGGCATGATCATATCCGAAGCATTCACTCTTTTTGAAACAATATATGCAAATTCTTCCCGCAGCGGAAATGCAGTAACCTCCGAACTCTGGATATTTTTATGCGTGATATGGTATCCATATTCTTGCAGCTGAAAAATGTGCTCCTTTATGAACCCTTTCCATAATTGCTTTTTCATAACAAAAAGAATGGCCGGCGGTCGTCTTCTTTGCACCAGGGTCAAACTATAAAACACCTCTTCTGCTTTCGACTGCGTCAGATCAAAAGCCCAGACATCACTGTCCGGAACTGTGGCAGGATCTATGGAAGAAAGGCTGCATGCAGTTACATTTTGACTTATATTTTCCTGATAGATCTCTATCACTTTTCTGTCCGGCTCATATGCTTTCAAAATCTCATAACCGGCATTTTGAAAACCAAGAGTCAGCGCACCGATACCGGCATTAAAGATCACCACTGTATTCTTCATATATTTTTTCCTATCTTATTATTTGTACTGTGACAGCAGCTCCAAAAGCTTACCACTGTTGATTGGTTTGTTATAATTGATCCCCACAAGCCAGGATATTCCCTGTACATTTCTGTAAAGACTCCGGATAATTTTTCTCCTTTATCTGCTCTATGGCTGTCCGGGCACTCTGGTTTCAGTTCAATCTCCTCTCTGGCACTACCGGCATAAGCATGTACCCGTCACCCCTTCTTAATATCCCCTGAAAAGCAAAATAATTTCACAGCATCATATGTCTATATGATACCATGAAACTATTTTTGCGTAAAGATTTTATAAAAAAGCCTCAGAGTATTTTCGCATATACATACTCTGAGGCTTTCTCTATAGTCCATATATATTTTTTACTCCACTGTCACGCTCTTCGCCAGATTTCGTGGTTTATCCACATCCAGGCCTTTGGCTACGCTTACGTAGTAGCCCAGAAGCTGAAGCGGGATCACTGCCAGGGATGTTGCAAAGTGCGGGTCTGTTTTCGGGATGTAGACGGTGAAGTCTGCAGTATCCTCGATATTGTAATTGCCAAATGTGGTCAGGCCCATAAGGTAGGCGCCACGGCTCTTACACTCAACCATATTGCTGACTGTTTTTTCGTAGAGATCCGGCTGGGTCAGCACACCGATCACAAGAGTCCCGTCTTCGATCAGGGAGATCGTTCCGTGTTTCAGCTCTCCGGCAGCATAGGCTTCAGAGTGAATGTAACTGATCTCTTTCATCTTCAGACTGCCCTCCAGGCTGATAGCGTAATCAATTCCTCTTCCTACAAAGAAAGCATCTTTTACATTTGCCTGTTTGGAGGCAAACCACTGGATACGCTCCTTATCTTCCAGGATCTTACAGATCTTATCCGGAAGCGTCTGCAGTTCACTGATATAATTGCTGTAGGCTTCTTCTGTGATCGTTCCCCTTACCATTGCAAACTGGATCGCAAGTGTATAAGCTGCGATCAGCTGTGTGCTGTACGCCTTGGTAGTAGCTACAGAAATCTCCGGTCCGGCCAGAGTATAAAATACATTATCAGCCTCACGTGCAATGGAAGATCCCACTACATTAACGATTCCCAGTGTATGAATGCCATTTTCCTTGCATTTACGAAGTGCTGCAAGACTGTCTGCTGTTTCACCGGACTGGCTGATGATCACTGCAAGGCTGTTGGTGTTAAGGGCCATTTTTCGGTAACGGAATTCGGAAGCGAGCTCTACCCTTACCGGGATCTGTGCAAGATCCTCGATCACATACTGTGCTGCCATTCCTACGTGATAAGCGGAGCCGCAGGCTATGATATAGATCTGCTGGATGTTCCGGATGCTTTCTTCTTCCAGGCCAACTTCACTGAGGTCGATCTTTCCATCCTTGAGCACGGAATTCAACGTATCCAGTACTGCCTTTGGCTGTTCATGGATCTCTTTCATCATGAAATGCTCATATCCGGCTTTTTCCGCTGCTTCTGCATCCCATTCAATGGTTTTCAGCTCTTTCTCGATCTCATCTCCATCAAGATTGTAGAAGGTGACTTCGCCTTTTTTCACACGCGCCATCTCCAGATTGCCGATATAATATACATTGCGGGTGTATTTCAGGATCGCCGGTACGTCAGAAGCGATAAAGGATTCATCTTCTGCCACTCCAAGGATCATGGGGCTGTCTTTTCTGGCTACATATATTTCACCCGGATAATCCTTGAACATGATCGCAAGGGCATAGGAACCACGGATACGTACCATGGAATGTGTGATGGCATCCACCGGTGTTCCCTCGTATTTCTTGTAATAATAATCGATCAGCTTGACTGCTACCTCGGTATCGGTCTCAGAATAAAAAGTATAGCCTTTACGGGTGAGCTTATTTTTCAGTTCCTGATAGTTCTCAATGATGCCGTTGTGGACTGCTACGATATTACCGTCGTCTGTCATATGCGGATGTGCATTGTTCTCAGAAGGTTCACCATGAGTTGCCCATCTGGTATGACCGATACCACAGGTTCCCGGTACAGTCTCTCCGCCGTTTGTCTTTTCTGACAGAACTTTCAGTCTTCCCTTGGCTTTGATCACTTCCGTCTCGTCCTCGCCGTCACGTACGGCGATTCCAGCGGAATCATATCCTCTGTATTCCAGCTTGGAGAGTCCATCTAAAAGGATCGGAGCTGCCTGGTGTCTACCTGTAAATCCTACAATTCCACACATATTTATCTGTCCTTTCTGTCTATGCAGGTATTTTCGCAAAAGACCGGGCTGTTACATCATATGCAACAGTCCGGTCAGAAGTTTCAGTTATTGCAATATAACACGTCCTACAGTATAGCACGTACCACTCTCGGTTTGCAACCCGCTTTTTCCAGAGCTGCAACGATCTGATTCTTATGATCTGTTCCGAATGCTTCCATAGTGATCCGAAGTTCTACGGCTGCATTTCGGTTGGTACTTACAAACTGGTTATGATCCAGTTTGATAACATTACCCTGATTTTCAGCGATCACACTTGCAACACGTACCAGTTCACCTGGCTTATCCGGAATAAGTACGGATACGGTAAAGATACGGTCACGCTGGATCAGTCCGTGCTGTACAACCGATGACATGGTGATCACATCCATATTTCCACCGCTTAAGATGGAAACGATCTTCTTATTCTTTACATCCAGATGACGGAGAGCGGCTACAGTAAGAAGTCCGGAGTTCTCTACGATCATCTTGTGGTTTTCTACCATATCCAAAAAAGCCACGATCAGCTCATCATCATCGATGGTAATGATATCGTCCAGATTTTCCTGGATATATGGGAAGATATTTTTTCCCGGAGTCTGTACTGCAGTACCATCTGCGATAGTATTTACGTGAGGAAGCGTTACGACCTCCCCTTTCTCCAGGGATGCCTTCATACATGCTGCGCCTGCCGGCTCAACACCGATGACTTTGATGTGTGGGTTCAGAAGCTTCGCAAGTGTAGAGACACCTGTAGCAAGTCCGCCCCCTCCGATCGGTACCAGAATGTAATCTACAAGCGGAAGTTCCTGTACGATCTCCATGGCGATAGTTCCCTGACCGGTTGCTACTGCCGGATCGTCAAATGGATGGATAAAGGTATAGCCTTTTTCTTCTGCAAGGGCAAGTGCGTGTGCGCAGGCTTCGTCATACACGTCGCCGTGAAGGATAACCTCAGCACCGTAACTCTTGGTGCGCTCTACCTTGATCAGTGGTGTGGTAGTTGGCATGACAATGACTGCTTTTACTCCATATTTATGTGCAGCATAAGCAACACCCTGGGCATGATTTCCTGCAGATGCAGTGATCAGACCTTTGTTCCTCTCTTCGTCAGAAAGTGTGCTGATCTTGTAATATGCGCCACGCACCTTATATGCACCGGTACGCTGCATATTCTCTGGCTTCAGATAAACCTTATTTCCCGTCATATCTGAGAAATAACTGCTGTATATCAGCTTTGTTTCCTGTGTCACTTCTTTTACTTTTGCTGCCGCTTCCTCAAAGCTCTCTAATGTAAGCATTTGTATTTAGCTCCTTTCTTCTACGTCAAAGAGGGCGTTTACAAATGCGTCTGCATCAAATTTCTGCAGGTCATCGATACTTTCGCCTACTCCGATGTATTTTACTGGTATGTCAAGCTCAGACTGGATCGCTACTGCGATTCCGCCCTTGGCTGTACCATCAAGTTTGGTAAGAATGATTCCGGTAACGTTTGCGACCTCGGCAAACTGTCTTGCCTGGGAAAGCGCATTCTGGCCCGTGGTTCCGTCAAGAACTACCAGCGTTTCCAAATATGCTTCCGGATACTCACGTTCCAGAATACGGTAAATCTTGCGAAGCTCTTCCATAAGGTTTTTCTTATTATGAAGTCTTCCTGCGGTATCGCAGATCAGAATATCTGCATTTCTGGCTTTGGCTGCTGCCACGGCATCATAGACAACAGATGCCGGATCTGCTCCATCCTGGCCGCCGATGATCTCAACGCCTGCACGGTTGGCCCACTGTGTCAGCTGCTCCCCGGCTGCCGCACGGAAGGTATCTGCAGCTCCGAGGATGACCTTTTTTCCCTGATCCTTTAATTTACCGGCCAGCTTGCCTACAGAGGTAGTCTTACCTACTCCGTTGACACCGATCACAAGGATCACGGATTTCCGGTTCTCAAACTCATATTCTGTGCTTTCTACCTGCATCTGTTTTTTGATGCTGTCGATCAGAAGCTGTTTGCACTGGGACGGCTCCTTGATATGCTGCTCAGCAACCTGCTCCTTTAAATGCTCCAGAATGGAAGTGGTTGCGTTAATGCCGATATCTCCCATGATCAGGATCTCTTCCAGTTCTTCATAAAAATCATCATCAATACTGGAAAAACCGCTGAAAATGGAATCAAAGCCGGCAACGATATTGTCTCGCGTTTTGGTAAGTCCGCTTACCAGACGTTTAAAAAATCCTTTTTTTTCTTCTGTCATACTGATTCATCCCCTCTGCTACTGGGTAAGCTGGTTCTCTACTAAATCTACGGATACCAGCGTGGATACCCCTTTTTCCTGCATGGTAATTCCATAAAGCCTGTCTGCTGCATTCATGGTACCACGTCTATGTGTTATTATAATAAATTGTGTGTTCTTCGTCAACTTCTGAAGATATCCCGCAAAACGTCCTACATTGGAATCATCCAGTGCAGCCTCGATCTCATCCAGAAGACAGAATGGTGAAGGCTTCAGATTCTGGATAGCAAAAAGAAGTGCAATGGCTGTCAGTGCTTTTTCTCCACCGGAAAGCTGCATCATGTTCTGAAGTTTTTTTCCGGGCGGCTGGGAAATGATCCGGATCCCTGCCTCAAGGATATCCTCGTCTTCCGCAAGTTCCAGAGTTCCCCGGCCTCCGCCGAACAGTTCTTTGAAGGCTTTATCAAATTCTTTCTGGATCTCTCCGAATTTTTCGGTGAACTGCTTCCGCATGCCCTCATCCAACTCCTGGATGATCTGTTCCAGCGTTTTTTCCGCTTCCAAAAGATCGTTGTACTGACCGCTTAAGAACGTATGCCGTTCCAGAAGTTCTTTGTAATCCTCAATGGCATTGACGTTGACAGAGCCAAGAGCTCGGATCTCATCCTTTAATTTATGGATCTGCTGCTTCATCACATGCCTGTCATTCATTTCTTCTTTCCTGTACTGCAAGGCATTATTCGGAGTGATCTCGTATTCTTCCCACATATAGGAAATCCTTGCTTCCCGGTTCTCTTCGATCTTTTCTGCCTGAGTCTTCAGTCGGAAGCATTCTTTGTCCAGAAGACTGATCTGGCCGGACAGCTCATCACGCTTTTCAAAAAACTCCTTATGGCTTTTTGTGCGCTCTTCCTTTTCCTGCTGCCATTTTTCCAGCTGTTTTGCAGCCGCCTCTTCTTTTGCGGCAAAGCCTTCGATCTCCTTACGGACCCTGTCGATCGTCTTTCTCTTTTCTGCAGTTTCCTGGCTGCCTTTTTCCAGAGAATCCAGAATTTCTTCCCTCTCTTTCGAAAGAACTTCGATTTCCTCTTTCAGGCGCCGCAGATTTTCCTTTATGAAGCTTTCCTTCTGCTGGGATGCAGATGCGTCAAGACGGATCCTTTCCAGCTTCTCTGAAGTCTCCGCTTCGTCCTTTTTCCAGTCCTCCAGCTCCTTCTGCCGGGTCTCGATAAACGTTTCCAGCTCTTCCTCATCCCTTTTGGATGCTTCAAGTTCCTGCGTGATCTTTATGTTATCTGCCTGCATGTCTCTTGCCTGAAGACGGATCTCCTCCTGCTCCCTCTCGATCCTGGTATAACCGCCGCGGATCTCCTCCGCTTTTTTCTCCAGCTGTTCAATGTTCAACCTGGCTGTATTCTGCTGAATGGATTGTTCCTGAAATTTCTGCTGCAGCGCCGCCACAGTATCACGCATCTCATTTCTTCTGCTGCGGTTATCTTCCATGGACTGTCGGATCTCATTATACCCGGCTGCCAGCTCTTTTACCTTCTTTTCCAGTTCCTCGATCTCACGACGACGCCCAAGAAGATTGCTGTTGTTCTTAAAAGCTCCACCGGTCATGGAACCGCCTGGACTTAAGGATTCTCCCTCCAACGTTACCATACGGATACTGTGTCGGTATTTTCTGGCAATGGCAATAGCATGATCGATATGATCCACCACCAGCACTCTGCCAAGAAGATATCCGATCAGACCGTCATATTCCTTCTCTGCAGTTACCAGGCCACTGGCAAGACCAATAGCTCCCGGTTCGTTCAAAGCACCTCTCTGATTAAACTCGCCTCTTGAAGAAATGCTGTTTAACGGGAGAAAAGTCGCACGACCATACCGGTTTTTCTTCAGGAATTCGATCATCTGCTTAGCAGTCTGCTCGTTATCCGTAACGATATTCTGAATACTTCCGCCAAGAGCTGTCTCAATAGCGATCTCATAATTTTTTTCAACGTGAATGATATCCGCCACTACGCCACGGATCCCAGGAACATGATTCTTCTGTTCCATGACACGGCGGATACTGTTTCCATATCCATCATAACGTTCTGTGATATTGCGGAGGGATTCCAGTCTGGATGCCTCCCTATGATAGGACGTCTGTTCCTTTTCCAGCTGTGTATTCTGCTGTTTAAGGGTTTCCTGGATGGCATGTATCTCTTTTGTAAGACGGCTGCCTTCTTCTCTGGTTTCCTGAATGGCCTTCGTGATAGTGTCATATTCCTTCTGTGCCTGATCGATCGCTGACTGCTGCTCCTCTTCCTGGGTTTTCAGGGAAAGGATTCTCTGACTGATTCCTGCTTTCCGGATATCCAGCTGCTCCTTCATGGCATCAAAACGCTGTGCCTTACCTTTGGTGTTTGCACGGGAATTAAGGATCTCAATGATCTCATTCTTACCATCTTCCACTGCCTGGGTGCATTCTTCGATGCTACTCTGGATATTGTCCATTTTTTTCTGCTCGTCAGCAAGTTTTCTGTCGATCTCCCGTAAATTTGCCTGAAGATCTGCTTTTTGCTCTTCCAGAGCCTCCTGGTCTGCAGATTTTTTCTCCGTATCTTCCTGAACTGCTAAAAGACGGCTGCGATAATGACTGTCATTCTGCTCTCCTGCCAGGATCTGTTCATGAAGAACATTGATCTCACCGGACAGCTGTTGTTTACGGATAGCACGATCCCGGCTTTCTTCCCGCAACGCCTCCATCCGCTCATTCAGCTCTTCCAGTATTTTTTCCAGACGTTCATATTCATCCTTGGTACGACTATGAGCATCCTGGGCTTCTTTTAACTGATTTTCTGCGATCCTGGTTTTTTCTTCCAGCTCGCGGATCAGATTTCCGGTGTGTTCATATTCCAGGAGGAACATATTTATATCCAGCTCTTTCAGATTTTCTCTTTTTGCCAGATATATTTTTGCAGTCTCAGACTGACGTTCCAGCGGTTCCAGCTGCTTGGTCAGCTCACTTAAGATGTCCGTGACACGGACCAGATTCTGTTGTTCTTCCTCAAGCTTCTTCAGTGTGGTATTTTTTCGTCTTTTAAATTTGACGATCCCGGCTGCCTCGTCAAAAAGCTCTCGGCGTTCTTCGGGTTTTCCACTTAAGATCTTATCGATCTGACCCTGTCCGATGATGGAATATCCTTCTTTTCCGATACCGGTATCATAGAACATCTCATTGATGTCCTTTAAACGACAGGAGCTGCCGTTGATGCGGTATTCGCTCTCACCGGAACGATACAGTCTTCTGGTAACGGTTACTTCTTCAAAATCCACCGGGAGCTTGTGATCACTGTTATCAAGTGTAATAGCCACGGACGCAAAGCTCAGAGGCTTGCGAAGCTCCGTTCCTGAAAAGATAACATCCTGCATATTCCCGCCTCGAAGCTGCTTGGCGCTCTGTTCTCCCAGAACCCAGCGGACTGCATCGCCAACATTACTTTTTCCGCTGCCGTTAGGTCCTACGATGCCGGTGATCCCGTTATGAAATTCAAAATTTATTTTCTGTGCAAAGGATTTAAATCCCTGCACCTCTATATTTTTCAGATACATTGGCCACCTGCTGTTATTTTATACTGCGTATTGCCTCTAGGGCTGCAGCCTGTTCTGCTGCCTTTTTTGTATGGCCGATTCCGGTTCCCATACTTTTTCCATTGATCAGCGCCTCCACAGTAAAGCTCTTGCTGTGGTCCGGTCCCTCTTCTTTCAGAAGACGATATTCCACCGGATGATTTCCGCCTTCCTGTACCATTTCCTGAAGCACTGTCTTGCTGTCATAAAAAATCCTCTTATCCTCCAGATCGTTCAGGATAAATTTCATAACAAAAGCCTGTGCCGGTTCAAATCCACCGTCCAGATACATAGCCCCGATCAGAGATTCCAGGGCATCAGAAACGATGGAATCTCTTTTACGACCGCCCATCATTTCCTCACCTCTTCCAAGGAGGATAAACTCCGGAAGCCCGAATTCTCTTGCACAGTAGGCAAGACTCTTTTCACATACCATGCTGGCACGTTTCTTGGTCAACTCACCTTCCTGATTATTCCGGAATTTTTTATACAGGAAATCACTGCTGATCAGCTCCAGCACCGCATCTCCAAGAAACTCCAGACGCTCATTGCATCCAAGCTTTCCAAGGTGTTTTTCGTTGGCATAGGAGCTGTGTGTCATTGCCTGCTCCAGTAAAGATTTTGCGGTAAACTGGTATCCGATAGTCTGCTCCAGCTTTTTTAAATTATTTTCCATTTCTTCTTCCCTTCGTTACTCGGCGAAGAGTCTCCACTGCATCGCCGACAGTAACGATCTCCTCGGCTTCCTCCGGGGCGATACGAACATCAAAAGTTTCCTCCAGATCAATAAGAATCTGAAAAAAATCCAGAGAATCCACTCCCAGATCATCCACAAAGGTAGTTTTTTCTGTAATGGCATCCATATTTCTTCCCAGAGTTTTTTCGATGATGGTCTTCAGCATTTCCAGTTCCACGACTGTTCGCCTCCTGTTCTGTCTGTAATATTTCCGGCAATCCCGGTTTTATTTTTTTTCGCTTTTTTCTTCTGCCTGTGCTTTCTGCTCGGCTGCTATAAACTCCTCGATCTTTTCATTGATCTTCTCTTCCTTAAACTGCTCGCACTGAAAGATCGCATGACGGATTTCTACGCTTTTGGCACTTCCGTGGCTTTTGACCACAAGACCTTTCAGACCAAGAAGCGGTGCTCCGCCATATTCACTGGCATCAAATGATTTTAAGGTTTCCTTAAGAGCAGGTTTTACCATCAGAGCTCCCATTTTACTGCGAATGTTTGTCATCATACCTTTTTTGATCATAGATATCAGAGTAGCTCCAACACCTTCATAAAGCTTGAGGATCACATTTCCTACAAAAGCTTCACAGACTACTACATCTGCATAACCTGACGGGATATCTCTCGCCTCAATACTTCCGATGAAATTGATATCCTTACATGCTTTTAACAGAGGGAAGGTAGCCTTTACCAGCGCATTGCCCTTTTCTTCCTCAGCACCGTTATTAACGATAGCAACTCTCGGTTTCTTAATACCCACTACATTTTCCATATAGATGGAACCCATCTGCGCAAACTGTACCAGATGATCTGGTCTCGCATCTACATTGGCACCACAGTCGATCAGAAGGGAAACGCCCTTTGCCGTAGGGATCAGCGGAGCAAGAGGTGGTCTCCGGATCCCTTTGATCCTGCCTACGATCACCTGGCCTCCTACCAGTACCGCACCGGTGCTTCCGGAGGAAACAAAGGCATCGGCCTCCTGTTTTTTTACAAGATTTAATCCCACTACAATAGAGGAATCTTTCTTTTTCTGGATAGCCATGACCGGAGGTTCCGCAGTCTCGATCACCTGAGACGCATGCACCACACGAATCCTGTCCTTAGGATAATCCGGGTATTTCCGAAGCTCTGCTTCGATCACATCCTGTACTCCTGTAAGGATAACCTGGATGTTCTCTTTTTCTTTCACAGCTTCCACTGCGGCTTTTACCGGTTCCTCGGGAGCATTGTCACCACCCATTGCATCTACAACGACTTTTACCATTTCTGACATATGTTGTCCTTTCTCTGTCCGAAATCTTTTCGGAATGCATATGGTACACTGTAGTGAAAATCCTCATACACATCCGTATAAGGATTTTCATTGCAGAGTACCAAAAGTTAAGCGGATATTCGAAATCCGCATTCGCTACCTACTCATAACCGAATAACTGCTTTGCAGTTTATCCGGTTAACGTACCGTTATTTATGATACTAGAGTTTTGCCTGAGAAGTCAATATCTTTTACTCTTTCTGATTTTCAATCTGTTCTGCAAGATCATTTAAATATACCCAACGATCCATTTTTTCGTCCAGCTTCTGCTGGATTTCCTGCTGCTCGTCGGAAAGCTCCCTGAGTTTTCCCGCATTTGTGGCATTGGCAGCCATCTCTTTGTCAATCTGCTCCAGACGTTCTTCCAATGCTGCGATGTCATCGTCAATAGTGTCAAATTCTTTCTGTTCTTTATAGGTGAATTTCAGTTTCTGTTTCCGGTTCTGTTTCCAGGTATCTGCAGCGGATTTCTTTTTCTCAGGCTCAGCTGTTTCTCCCTGTACTGTACCGCCATTCATATCTGAACGCGTTTCCAGAGACTGTCCCTTTCTTTCCTTTGCTTCCAGATAATCCGTATAACCGCCCTCATACTGGACAAGCCGGCCATCTCCCTCAAATGCCATAATACGGTTCACCACATTATCCAGGAAATAGCGGTCATGGGACACCGTGATCACGATGCCGGAAAAAGAATCCAGATAGTCCTCAAGAATGGTCATGGTGGGAATATCAAGATCATTTCCGGGCTCATCAAGAAGAAGAACATTTGGCGCCTCCATCAGAACCTTCAGAAGATACAGTCTTCGCTTCTCACCTCCGGAAAGCTTCTCCACCGGAGTGTACTGCATGGCCGGATCAAAAAGAAATCTCTCAAGCATCTGGGAAGCTGTGATCCTTCCTTCTTTTGTCGGAACATATTCCGCCACCTCACGGATATAATCGATCACCCGCTGTCTTCCATCCATATCCGGAACGTTTTGGGCAAGATACCCGATACGGATCGTTTCTCCGATCTGAATCTCTCCGGAATCCGGCAAGATCAGTCCATCTGCCATTTTAAGAAGTGTGGACTTACCGCAGCCATTTGGTCCGATGATCCCGAGACGCTGATCACGGAGAACAATATGATCAAAATCATTGATCAAAAGACGACCTTCGATGGTTTTAGTTACATGATGAAACTCTATGGTTTTCTTTCCCATACGGGTCTCAATGGAATCCATTTCCACATTCTGCTCTTTCAGCGGGGTTTTTCCCGCCTTCAGTGCTTCCAAACGGTCAAGCCTTGCTCTCTGTTTTGTACTTCTGGCACGACAGCCTCTTGCTGCCCATTCCAGTTCCATCCGAAGTACACTGCGGCGCTTCCGGTCACTGGCAAGCTCCATTTCCTCTCTCTGCGCTTTCAGCTCCAGAAATCTGGAATAATCTCCTGCATAGGAATATAATTTTCCGTGGCTGATCTCCAGGATCCGGTTTGCCACACGATCCAGGAAATAACGGTCATGAGTGACCATGATCACCGTCCCACGAAAATTCCGGAGAAAATCTTCCAGCCATATGACCATTTCTCCGTCCAGATGGTTGGTAGGCTCATCCAGGATCAGAATGTCAGCCGGATTTAAAAGCATCCTTGCCAGCGCCACTCTTTTCTTTTCACCACCGGAAAGATTATCCATATTGATATTCTGATCGGTAATACCAAGTGTATTCAGCATGCGTCTGGCCTCACTTTCGGTACTCCAGTCCTTCTGCCATTTGCCTTCTGCCACATAGTCCAGAATGGTCATATGCTGCGGAAATTCCGGAGTCTGGGGAAGCCAGCTGATCCGGATCCCGTTCTGGGTGATCACCTGCCCTTCGTCCGGTTCTTCCTCTCCGGCGATCACGCGGAGCAAAGTAGTCTTACCGGTTCCGTTTACACCGATGATACCTATTTTTTCTCCCTGATCGATGCCGCAGGAGATATCATCAAATATCACCTTATCTCCAAAAATTTTGTGGATATGTTCTATATTAAGAATGTTCATGCGCATTTTCTCCGTTTTCTTCCAAAGTATATAAAAATCATTTCCATGATAGCGAATTTCCACGATTCCGTCAAGAATCACTGTTATGACAGGGGAAAGGGCTGTACCTCAAATCTAGAAGTACAGCCCTCTTGGGGGATTGTTTTTTATCTGGATCTTGGTCAACAGTTTCTGGTGTCGCCAGCTGCTGCCCTTATTTTTCGTATATCCACCGCCTTTCGTATCTTTTGACGCTATTGTAAAAAAATTATCAGGAAATGACAACAGACCTGTGACAAAATGACAGTTTCCATGAAATATGACATTTTTATGGTCAAACGGATATTTTCAATAAAAACAGGTGACTTGATCTATTTGATCAAATGATCCTCAATTTTTTATTTCTGATAATTTTCTACATAATACGTCATTTCGGGCAAAAAACCGACATTGGATATGCGCCAAAATTATGATATACTATTTTTACTACTCTTTTATAAACCGGAGGTTATATTGTTTTGAATATTGCAATTATTGATGACATCTCAACGGATGCAGAAGCCCTGAAGAATATCGCTGTTTCCTATTTTGAGAAAAAACAGATCCGGGCAGAAATCTGTCATTTCTTCAGCGCAGAAGAATTTTTTGAAGATTATCAGCCCGGAAAATTTCAGATCCTGTTCCTGGATATTTATATGGACGGAATGACAGGTATGGAAGCTGCGCGCAGGATCCGAAGACAGTCCGATAGCTGCATCCTTGTTTTTGTCACTACCAGCAGTGATTTTGCTGTGGAAAGCTATGATGTAGGAGCCTCCTATTATCTTCTGAAACCATTTCAGCCAGAAAAACTCTGTTCCATTCTGGATTCCTTTCAATCCAGGCATTTACTGGCATCCCGTTACATTGAAGTCGTTTCTGACCGGGTTCCCATCCGGGTCCCTCTGCGCAGTATTTTATATGCAGATACATTCCGAAATGCAGTGTGCCTTCATACCGACGCCGGTCCGGTCCGTTCTTATCTTACCTTTCACAAATTTGAGGAGCAGATCCGGGACTGTCCTAATTTTCTCTCCTGTTATCGTGGCTGTGTCGTCAATATGGATCGTATACAGGAAGCTTCTGAAGAAGGCTTCCTTCTGGACAACGGGGAGGTCGTCCAGATCCGGAAACGTGGCTCTTCTGCTATCCGTAAAGCCTATCTTCAGTATCTCTTTGCGTCAGATGAAGAAATATCTCAGCTTTGAAAATGCCATTTTCAGACTGAAAATCCGCAAACCCTCCATAACGTGCCGCAATTTCCATGATCGACGCAGTTCCGATCCCCTGTCCGGAATGCTTACCTGAAAAAAATCCTGTTTTATTTCTGCGTAAGGGATCTGTGCAGCTGTTCTCTTCTTTTATAAGAAGTTTATTACTTCTGGTACGTATCTGTACACGGACAAATCTGGAACTGCCTTTCGGACAAAGCTGTGCCGCTTCTATGGCATTTTCCAGAAGATTACCAAAGAGACGACAAAAATCTGTATCCTGGATCCCTGTTTTTTCCGGTGCTTCTACCTGACACTGAAAAACGATCCCGTTTTTTCTGCATAATTCTTCATAATAATGTAAGATCGCATCGGCAACCTGATTTTTACAGTAAGAATGATAGGGCAAACGTTCCTGGAATTCCCGGGTATACCGGCAAAGGTATTTCTGCATTTCTCCATACTGCTCACGTTCCAGTAATGCAGACAGAACACGAAGGTGCTGACGCATATCATGACGGACACGGCTGGTTTCTTCCATCTGTTCTTTTAATCGGTCGTAATGATTTTTCTGGGCAAGGAGACGAAGTTCAGTCTGATGACTGTATACCTCATAAGTCAGACGGATCTTATATGCTTCTGACAGATCTCTCCACAGAACACAGCCAAACGCAGCTGTCAGTATCAGCCCACCTGTCTCCGGGAAACCTCCTCCCAAAATCGGCTCATAAAGATACCCTATCCGATCTGCCACAAGGGAACAGGCATAAATCGTTGTTCCCACCAAAACAATCTTTCCATATCTGCAATCTGTTTCTCCAAAAGTATTGAGCAGCATATAGATCGCTGCCACCCATTTGACTGCCTCACTGATCCAGACAACATCATAAAGAAGCCTGGCTGAAGGAAGTATATCCGCAAAAATCTCCAGAAAGAAAGCTACTACGATCCAGAGATCGATCAAAAGAAACAGATATATGCCCCTTTTTTTTCCTATAATACAATCCTCAAGCCGGATCATGCAGGAAAGGATCAGATAATAGATCATAGTTTCCAGGGCATACCAGGGCTTTGTGGGAAGAAGAAAAAAATTATGTACCAGGGAGCATAACGAATATCCTGCCACACAGAGACAGACCAGATTAAAAATAGCAAATTCTTTTGTCCTGGTTCTGACATGTACCATAAGAGTCCCAAACATGATACAGATACAGAACGCAATGGCACAGCCGCTTCCGAGTACCCGCAGTCCTCTCTGTATGCTTACACGAACCGGAGATCCCAAAACCGGAATAGCCTGGATTCCGGATCTGATATGGCTTTTGTCTGCTACTGCTATGACAATCTCCACAACCCCGGATCCCTGAAACGTAAAAACACGGTTCATGACCCGGTCCATATAGGTTTTTTCGTCAGGATCCCCCACTTCCCCGGCCAGTTCTCCATTGATATAGATTCGGTATGCGGAAAAAACCTCCGCCATAGATATCGCCCAGATTTTTTCCTCTTCGGGCAGGATCAGAAACATCCGGTATGTCCCACATCCATACGTAGAAGCCTCTTTATTCCCCAGCTCCATTTCATTACGTTCTCCGATCGAAATATAACAACTGTAATATCCTGGATCCTTTTTCAGCATCTCAGGTGTAAGCAGCTTTCCCGGAAAATATTGCCATTCCCTGGCAAGATAATGTAGCTTTGCCGCCGCATCTTTATCATCCAGACAAAGGATTCCCTGAATGGGCTGCTCGCCTTTCGCTGTATATTCATTATTTATGAGATACATCATAAAAAAAGCAGTCATAGATAACACCACAGTAAGTCCAAAGATCAGGATCCATTGCCTACTTTTCTCCTTTATGACTGTCACCTCGCTTTCCGGATCTGCTTCGGATTCCTACGATCAGCACTGTTATCATTGTTGCTGTCGTCAGGACTGCCACTGCAAAAGGATTCTCTTCTATATCATCTATTTTCCGACCTCTTACGCAGAAGATTCCTGTCTCGTCCGTGTCAACGATCAGAAGATCCTGCTTTTTATCCAGGAATGTCTTTAGTTTTCTTCCTCTGGAATCCGTAATTTCCATAGTTTCCGGACCTCCGTTGGGAAACATCGCTTTTACCGGTATCATGATCCGGCTCCCCGGAATATCCGTGATCTTCTGAGTGCCTTTATAGATCTTTATTTCATATGAATGATTGGAAACCTTTTGTACCAGTGCCTGTATTGTACCATTCTCTGCTACCTTCCAACTTTGTGCCACAGAAGCAGGGATACGAAGACTGATTCCTTCTTTTTCAAAATTTATATCTCCCATATATTTCAGGATAAGATCCAGACGTTTTCCACTGATCACAGTCCATTTTTCAGTAACAACTTCTGTTACCTTTCTGGCCGGCTGCTGCACTTCAGGTTCAGCCCGTACAGTTCTCGCGTATAAATCATACCGACACACAGCGCAATAACTTCAAGTATCAACCAAAAACCATATCGTATTGTTTTTTGCAGATTATACATATCTGGTCATCCCCATTACATATGTTTCATCTATCTGCATCCAGAATACCTCTTTTTCAGCTTTCAGGCAATCAAATCTATACGTAATAAATCGACATCTTTCGAACAAAACAAAGGTGCTGATCACTGCTATTACACAGAATCAGCACCTTTTCATATATCGTTATTTCTTTTTCTGCATACCTGGAAATCGCCGAAAATAATAGATGACAAACAGTACCGCAGTAATTATCCAGGACACCGGATAACTGAGCATGATACTGTCGATCCCCGGATGAGATCTTACAAAGGCAAACAACCAGATGATACGTAAAAGACAGACTCCTCCACAGGTCAGGATCATAGGAACCAGTACTCTTCCGGCACCACGCAGCGCTCCGGAAATAATTCCGATCACAACATAAATAGCATAGGACGGAATCAGGAAACGGATCATATGCACCCCAATGTCTACAACCACCTGATCTGTTGTAAACAAATGGTAGATCGGATTTGCGAACAGAATAAGTGCTCCGCTTACAATAAACGCCGAAATGTATGCCATCACCATACAGACGCGGACACTTTTTCGCATGCGGTGGTATTTTCCGGCACCATAATTCTGTCCCACAAAGGTGGTAATTGAGATGGCAAAAGCATTGCATACCATCCAGAACACCGCATCAATCTTTCCCATAGTTCCCCAGGCTGCCACTGTGTCAGTCCCCAGTTCATTGACAAAAATCTGAATGGTGAGATTGGCAATATTATACATCACCGATTCCAGTCCTGCCGGAAGTCCAATCCTGAGAACTGCCCCCAAAGACCGGAGATCAAAACGGATCTCATGAAATTCCAGACGATAAATATCCTCTGCGCGCATCAGGAACCAGGTTACAAGGATGGCACTGACTGCCTGGCAGCTGACTGTTGCAAGTGCAACACCGAGGACTCCCATATGGAAGATCACTACAAATACAACATCCAGCAAAATATTCAACAAACAGGTAATGATCAGCACATAGAGCGGTCTTTTGGAATCTCCTACCGCTCTTAGGATATTGGATACCATGTTGTAGACCAGATTGAAAAATGTTCCCGCAAAATAGATATGCAGGTACAACACAGAATCCGGTATTACTTCTGCCGGTGTTTTCATCAGGTGAAGGATCGGCTCAGCCAGGATAAAACCTGCTGTTCCCACAATAATACTGGCAGCCAGGCAGAAGATCATGGATGTGTGAAGTGCTTTTTTAAGGTTTTTGTGGTCTTTCGCTCCGTAAAACTGAGAAATCACTACAGACGCACCGGAACATAAACCTACAAAAAAACCTACGATGAGATTCACGATCATACTGGATGAGCCTCCTACTGCTGCCAATGCTTCTTTTCCCACAAAGCGGCCTACTACAACTGTATCGGCAGTATTGTAGATCTGCTGGAACAGAGTTCCAAACAAGATCGGAAAAAAGAATATCAGAAGCTGCTTCCAGATCACACCCTCTGTGATCTGGTTCACGGCGGTATTTTTCTGATTCTTGTTCTGTTTCATATTTTTTTATTTCCCCCCAGAGTATAAAAAAAGCCGGTATACTTATCTCAGCATACCAGACTCTTTTCGCATCATATATTGACTGTCTAATTAAAATTAGTCCTCAACTTTGATGATTTCCTTCTTATTGTAGCTTCCGCAAGCTTTGCAAACTCTGTGTGGCATCATAAGTGCTCCACATTTGCTACATTTAACAAGGTTCATAGCGCTCATTTTCCAGTTCGCTCTTCTCTTGTCACGTCTAGCTTTGGAAGATTTGTTCTTAGGACAAATGGACATAGGTTACACCTCCTTAAATTTACTGAATATATCACTGATAGCTGCCATGCGGGGATCCTTAGGCTCCTCCTTGCATCCGCAGGGACCTTCGTTCAGGTTCTTCCCGCAGCGGCTGCAGATACCTTTACAGTCTTCTTTACATAAGACCTTTAAAGGCCAGCATATCAATACCTCAAGATAGACCAACCGGTCCACATCCAGGTTCATACCTGTGAGATAGCTGCTTTCATCCAGATCATTGACACGCTCTTCATCAGAAAGCTTCATATCGAGCTTCTTCTTAAATTCCAGCGGTATCTCGACGGCTACTGTCTCAAGACAGCGGTCACATGGAATGCCCACTGTGATCTTACCAGTTCCTGTAAGCTCAAGAACCTTATCACCGGTATTGGTGATCGTAAGCTCTACCGGTTCCTTCGCAAGTACCGGAAAACTTCCCATCTGAAAATCAATCTTCTCCAGTTCAGGAGCAACTGATTCCTGGATCGTCTTGCCATCACAGGAAGAAATGTCTAATAAATGAATCTGCATAAGTCTCTCCTATCCACACTCAATCCATTATACATATGGTCTTGTGATTTGTCAACGTTATTTTCGGGAAAATATTACATTTTTTTAATTTTTTGTTACTGTTGGCTTAATCAGAAATTCGGGGTAAATTACGGGGGTGGACCTTTAATTGTCCGCCCCCCGAATGTATACTGCTGATCCACAGTAATATATAATTCTGCCTGATTACCGATCATGCCCGAACGGTTCTGTACCGGTACTGAAACAGCTGATTATACCAGTGCTACAGTCTCACGGCAGATTGCAAGCTCCTCGTTTGTCGGGATAACTGCAACCTTAACCTTGGAGTCCGGTGTGGAGATCACGATTTCCTCGCCACGATGTCCGTTAGCATCTTTGTCAAGTGTTACGCCAAGGTATCCGAGATAGCTGACAACCTTCTCACGTACCGGGATCGCATTCTCACCGATACCTGCTGTGAAGACGATCGCGTCAACACCATTCATTGCTGCAACATATCCGCCTACGAATTTAGCGATGCTATAGCAGAGAACGTCGATGGCATTAGCTGCATCCTCGTTTCCGCCTTCAGCTGCCTCGTTGAGGTCACGGAAGTCGCTGGAAAGTCCGCCGGAAAGTCCGAGAAGACCAGATTTCTTGTTGAGTACATTCATAACGCCCTCAATGTCCAGGTTCTCTTTCTTAGCAATGAACTCCATGATAGCCGGATCGATGTTACCGGAACGAGTTCCCATAACAACACCTTCAAGTGGAGTAAGACCCATTGTTGTATCAACACACTCACCGTTTACAACAGCACTGATGGAAGAACCGTTTCCAAGGTGGCAGACGATAACTTTGGAGTTGTCTTTGTCAAGGCCAAGGAAATCAACAGCTCTCTTGGATACGAAGCTGTGGGATGTTCCGTGGAAACCGTATCTTCTTACTTTATATTTCTTGTAGAAGTCAAGCGGAAGTCCATAAAGATATGCTTTAGCAGGCATTGTCTGATGGAAAGCGGTATCAAATACGCCTACCTGTGGTACGCCTGGCATAAGCTCTGCACATACACGGATACCAATGAGGTTAGCCGGGTTGTGGAGCGGTGCAAGGTCATTGCACTCTTCTACTGCTTTGATCATCTCGTCTGTGATCACTGCAGAAGAAGCAAATTTCTCGCCTCCGTGTACGACACGATGTCCAATCGCATTAACCTCTTTAAGGCTTCCGATTGCACCTGTTTTATCGTTTGTAAGAGCATCCAGTACCATCTGGATCGCTTCTTTATGTGTTGGCATAGCTGCCTCTGTGATCTCTTTGTCACATCCGGCTTTCTGATATACCAGTCTTCCGTCAATACCGATTCTCTCGCAGAGACCCTTTGCAAGTACATTCTCTGTCTCAGAATCGATTAACTGATATTTTAATGAAGAACTTCCACAGTTGATAACTAATACGTTCATGATTTAACTCTCCTGATCTTTTAATAATTATTTATCCTCTGCCTGGCACTGTACTGCTGTGATCGCTACAACACCTACGATATCATCTGCAGAGCATCCGCGAGACAGGTCGTTTACAGGTTTTGCGATACCCTGTGTAACAGGTCCGTATGCTTCTGCTTTACCAAGACGCTGAGCAAGCTTGTATCCGATGTTACCTGCATCAAGGTCAGGGAATACCAGTACGTTAGCTTTACCTGCTACTTCGCTTCCCGGTGCTTTGGATGCGCCTACGCTTGGAACGATAGCTGCATCAAGCTGGAACTCTCCGTCAAGTTTAAGCTCCGGATGCTCCTCTTTGGCAATTCTTGTAGCCTCTACGACTTTATCTACGTCAGGATGCTTTGCACTTCCCTTAGTGGAGTGGGAAAGCATAGCTACGATCGGCTCCTCCTGAACAAGAAGCTTAAAGGACTCAGCAGAAGATGCTGCGATCGCAGAAAGCTCATCCGGAGTCGGGTTCTGGTTCAGACCGGAATCAGCAAATACGAATGCACCGTTTGCACCATACTCGCAATCCGGAACAACGATCAGGAAGAATGCGGATACAAGCTTGGTTCCCGGTTTTGTCTTCAGGATCTGAAGGCATGGACGAAGTGTATCTGCTGTAGAATGGCATGCACCGGATACCATACCGTCTGCATCCCCCATCTTAACCATCATTACGCCATAGTATGGGTACTGAGTATGAAGGATCTCTTTCGCTTTCTCAGGTGTCATTCCCTTCTTTGCTCTCAGCTCTACAAATTTATCAATATATGCCTGAGTTCTGTCAGATTTCTCCGGATCTACGATCTGTGCACCGGAAATATCAAAGCCGCCCTCTGCAGCTTTCTTGTTGATCTCTTCCTCATTACCGATGAGGATGATCTTTGCAACTCCCTCTTTCAGAATCTTGTCAGTTGCCTCAAGAGTTCTCATATCCTCTGTCTCTGGCAGTACAATTGTTTTTACGCTTTCTTTTGCTCTTTTTTTAAGCAGTTCAACAAATCCCATGATTAAATGGCTCCTTTCTTGATGTAACAAAAACGCTAGTGTCTGTTCGGGCACTACACTATGTTTATTATACCCCCTTACCCTTTTCTTTTCAAGCGTTTCATTGTCAGAAAATGGCTATACTGCGTATTTTTTGAAGTGCAATTGTTACTGTTTACCGACAATGTTCTGCGATGTGTTTTTTGTGGATAAAGATCACAGATGGCCCAAGGATTTCGGCGCATGATCATAAATTTGCGTGATTTCTGTATCTCACAAAGGGTGTTGCCGGGCCCAGAGCGGACAGCAGCATTCGGGTTTATGGCAGCAAAACAGATTTCGAATGCCGCTTAACTTTTTACATTGCTTATGTTAAAATAGCACCATTATAATTTTCAGAAATGGCAGGTACTTTTTTATATGAAAGTTGTTGGAATCATTGCAGAATATAACCCATTTCACAAAGGTCACGAATACCAGATCCGCTATGCCCGGGAGATCCTTGGTGCTAATTATATTGTGATCGCCATGAGCGGGGATTTTGTCCAAAGAGGGGCTCCTGCCCTTATGGAAAAACATCTCCGGGCTGAGATGGCTCTTCTCGGAGGCGCCGATCTGATCCTGGAAATGCCGGTACAGACAGCAACGGCCAGTGCGGAAGGATTTGCCGCAGGTGGCGTAAGCCTTCTTGACGGGCTTGGTGTTGTAGATGAGCTATGTTTCGGAAGTGAATGCGGAGATACAGAGACTCTTATGAATATTGCACAGATTCTTGTAAAGGAACCGTTTAAATCCCGCAAACTCCTTCAGCAGAATCTTCGTACCGGAATGAGTTTTCCTGCTGCAAGAAGCAGTGCTTTGATCCGTTACATGCGAGAAAAAGCCACTTCCGTGCATAACACATTCGGCGTTTCATCAGAACATATTGAACTCATTCTTTCTTCTCCCAATAACATCCTGGGAATCGAATACTGCAAAGCGCTTCTCCGTCTTAACAGCCGTATCCTTCCTCATGCACTTTTAAGAAAGGGAAGTGGTTATCATGATACGGATTTTTCTCTTCTTTCCGACGAAGAATTTCCCTCTGCTTCCGGCATCCGGAGCCTTATGAAAAAATCCGAAGGAACTGTGCAGTCTGCTGATCTTTCCCGGTTGATCCCTTCTGCTTCCCTTCCCGGATTCCTGGATTCTCTCAAAAAAGGAGCATGGCTTTCTGACTCAGCACTGGATCTTCCTCTGCATTACAAACTGCTTCAGGAATCCGAAGAAACTTTAAAAATGTATCCGGAGCTTTCGGATGCACTGATCCGGCGTATCCTGAAATCCCGAAATCAATATGAAGGTTTTTCCCAGTTTGCGGATCTTTTGAAAACACGGGATATTACCCGTTCTGCTATCTGCCGCAGCCTTGTCCGGATCTTTCTTGACCAAAAAACAAAAGCACCCGGACACATTCCCTATGCCCGGGTACTTGGCTTTCAAAAAAACAGCGCTCCGCTTCTCAGCCAGATCAAGAAAAACTCCTCAATCCCGCTGATCGCCAAAGCCGCCGATGCATCTGCGATCCTCGATGAAACTGCGCTTCGACTTTTTAATGAAACCTATGCGGCTTCCAATCTTTACGAAATGCTTCTCTGCCACAAAACAGGTCAGCATTTCATCCACGAGATGAAAAAGCCGCTGCGGATCATTTAAGATCCACAGCGGCTTGAACGCTAATAAGTAATCTTTTCATGGCTTGAGATCGGATTTTGAACAACTTTCAGTTATTCAGTTTAATCCGCTTTTTCGGATCGCTTCCACTGCTTCCCGGATCTTCTCCGGCGGAAGTACCAGGGCGAAACGTACGTAGCCCTCTCCGTGGGGACCAAAGCTTGCTCCCGGAGTCACGATGACGCCGGCCTTTTCCATCAGTTCCATGCAGAATGCCATGCTGTCGGTGCGGCCACCCGGGATCTTCGCCCAGACAAACATGGTGCCTTTTCCATTTGGAAGTTCCCATCCGATATCACGAAGTCCCTGGCAGAGAGCATCTCTTCTCTCCTGGTACTTCTGACACTGTTCTTTTACGCTGTCCAGCGGTCCCTGAAGTGCTGCAATAGCTGCTTTCTGAAGCGGCAGGAACATGCCGAAGTCGATCTGGCTTCTCAATTTGCGGAGCGCTGCGATCACATCCGGCCGGCCTACCAGAAAGCTAAGTCTTGCGCCTGTAACATTGAAGGATTTGGAAAGACTGAAAAATTCCACGCCAATATCTTTCGCTCCCGGAGTGGCCAAAAAACTTCCTCCAAATGCCCCGTCAAAAATAATATCGCTGTACGCATTATCATGAATGATCAGAATATCATATTTTTTCGCAAATTCCACGATTTCTTCGTAAAGTCCCGGAGTGGCAATGCTTCCTACCGGGTTGGACGGCAGGGATACTACCATATATTTAGCCTTATTCGCTATTTCTTCCGGAATTCCCTTTACATAGGGAAGAAAATCATGTTCTGCAACCAGCGGATAATAGTAAGGAACTGCTCCTGCCATCAAACTTCCTGCTGCAAATACAGGATAGCACGGATCCGGAAGAAGTACTGTATCTCCCTCATCACAAAGCGCCATGCCAAGATGCCCCATTCCTTCCTGGCTTCCATAAACAGTCATTACCATGTCCGGTGTCAGTTCCACATCAAAACGTTTCTTATAATAAGTACAGACTGCGTCCAGAAGCTCCGGCAGATCGCGGAGACTGTATTTCCAGTTGTTATCATCCATAGCTGCTTCCGCTACAGCCTTCTTGATATATTCCGGAGTCTTGAAATCCGGAGTTCCCACACTCATGTTATAGATCTTCATGCCCTGTGCTTCCAGCTCCATACGCCGGTTGTTCAGAGCAGCAAAAATTTCATCTCCAAATCGGTCCAGTCTTTTTGAAAACTGCATGTCATTCGTCCCTCTTCCATAATAAAATTAAACGGATATTCGCAATCCGCTTCGCTACTTGCTCATAAATGAAATCACAAAGTGATTTCATTTATTTTACCACGGTAACGTGACATACTCAAGAATTTTCATAAAAAAAGAACCATCACCTGTGTAAAGCGGCTATTCATTTTCCACTTTACACATGATCGGTAACGGTTCTTCATTATTTATTCCGTTTATTCCGACAAAAGAATACGGTCATTATCCAAAGCCTTGCCCACTCCCGTTTTAAATTTCTCAAGAAGGCCATCCACGGTCATATCCTTCTTCTCTTCCCCTCCGATATCCAACACGATATTGCCGGAGTCCATCATCAGAATACGGTTACCAAGATCAATTGCTGACTGCATATTGTGTGTGATCATCAGACAGGTCAGCTGATTTTCTTCCACGATCCGTCTGGTGAGATTAAGGACTTTCTCAGCAGTTCCCGGATCAAGGGCTGCAGTATGCTCGTCCAGAAGAAGTAATTTCGGCGGATTCATGGTTGCCATCAAAAGTGTCAGTGCCTGTCTCTGTCCTCCGGAAAGGAGACCTACCGGATGACTCATCCGCTCTTCCAGTCCAATGTCCAGCTTCTTCAGTTCTTCCCGGAAACGTTCTTTTTCCTGCCGGGTCGTGCGGGAAAGCCACCCACCCTTGCCGGCTGCAAGTGCAAGATTCTCTTCGATCGTCATTCCCGGTGCAGTACCACGCATCGGATCCTGATAAAGACGTCCGATCTCTTTTGCGCGTGCATGCTGCGGCATAAATGTGATATCCCTGCCATCCAGCTCGATCGAACCGGCATCTGTAAGAAAATCACCGCAGATCGCATTAAAAAGTGTTGATTTTCCTGCACCATTGGAACCGATGATCGTAGCAAAGTCGCCTTTTTTCAGTTCCAGGGAAAGATCTGTGATCGCCTTTTTTTCGTTTACGGTTCCCGGATTAAATGTTTTTGAAATATGGCTGATTTTTAGCATGGATCATCTTCCTCCTTTTGTATGAGTCATTCTTCTTCGGATCTGCGGCCACTGTTTCTTAAGATACGGACCGGAAATTGCAAGAACAACGATCACAGAGGATACCAGCTTCAGCATAAATGCCGGCATATTGAACCGAAGTGCGAGATCG
>OJNT01000038.1_pt1 | contig 94363 bp, 78 predicted proteins | sample 1597981 | NCBI WGS metagenome assembly OJNT01 (sample SAMN01915211, study PRJEB22387) | human gut metagenome | isolation source: stool | host: Homo sapiens | place: USA
GCGTCGAGGAGCTGACTTCGGATATTCCGAACGTGAGCGAGGACGCTACCAAGGATCTGGATGCCAACGGTATTATCCGTATAGGCGCCAACGTGCATCCGGGCGACATCCTGATCGGTAAGATCACTCCGAAAGGCGAGAGTGATCCTTCGCCTGAGGAGAAGCTGCTCCGTGCGATCTTCGGCGACAAGGCCGGCGACGTGAAGGATGCTTCGCTCAAGGCGCAGCCGTCGCTGCACGGTGTGGTGATCGACACGAAGCTTTACAGCCGTGCCGGCAAAGAGAACAAGCGTGCGGGAAAGAGCTCGGAGAAGCTGCAGATCGAGAAGCTCGACGAGAAGTTCGCAGCCCAGGTCGCCGACCTGACCAAGCAGCTCGTAAACAAACTTTATACGCTGCTTCAGGGCAAGACGACTACGGGTATCACCGATTACTTCGGCGTGGAACTCTATCCTGCCGGAACGAAATTCACCCAGAAGCTGCTCGATGAGCTCTCCCGCAAAGTCACCGACGAGAAGTCGGGCGTTGCGATGGGGTACCTGAACCTGGGGACCTGCAAGTGGACGGGCGACAGCCACCTCGATGCGCTGGTAGAGAAGACGATCAACAACTATACGATCGAATGGAAGAAGGCCGATGCCGCGATCAAGCGTGAGAAATACAACCTCACCAACGGCGACGAACTCCCCCAGACGGGCGTGATCCAGATGGCCAAGGTCTATATCGCCAAGAAGCGCAAGCTGAAGGTGGGCGACAAGATGGCGGGACGCCACGGCAACAAGGGTATCGTGGCCCGTGTCGTGCGCGACGAGGATATGCCGTTCCTCGAGGACGGTACGATCGTCGATATCTGCCTGAACCCGCTGGGTGTGCCTTCGCGTATGAACCTCGGTCAGATTTACGAAACCGTGCTCGGCTGGGCCGGCAAGGAGCTGGGACTGAAGTTCGCTACGCCGATTTTCGACGGTGCTTCGCTCGACCAGATCAACGAATATACGGCGAAGGCGGGTATTCCGCGCAGCGGGCGTACTTACCTGTACGACGGCGGTACGGGCGAGAAGTTCGACCAGCCGGCTACGGTGGGCGTGATCTACATGCTCAAGCTCGGCCACATGATCGACGACAAGATGCACGCCCGTTCGATCGGTCCCTATTCGCTTATCACGCAGCAGCCGCTCGGCGGTAAGGCGCAGTTCGGCGGTCAGCGTTTCGGTGAGATGGAGGTTTGGGCGCTCGAAGGCTTCGGCGCCGCCAATATCCTGCAGGAGATCCTGACCATCAAGTCGGATGACGTGATGGGTCGTGCCAAGGCTTACGAGGCCATCGTCAAAGGCGACAACCTGCCCAAGCCGGGTATTCCCGAGGCAATGAACGTGTTGCTGCACGAGTTGCGCGGTCTGGCCCTTTCGGTCAAGCTGGAGTAAGGGAAGGTAGGTAGTAGTATATAGAGGATAAGAAAAAAGCATTGCATTATGTCATTCAATAAAGACAATAAAGTGAATAACGGTTACAGCTCCATTTCGATCGGACTGGCTTCGCCGGAAGAGATTCTGGCGCAGTCGAGCGGCGAGGTGCTGAAGCCCGAAACCATTAACTATCGTACCTACAAGCCTGAACGCGACGGTCTTTTCTGCGAGCGTATCTTCGGTCCCGTGAAAGACTACGAGTGCCATTGCGGCAAGTACAAGCGTATCCGTTACAAGGGCATCGTCTGCGACCGTTGCGGCGTGGAAGTGACCGAGAAAAAGGTGCGCCGCGAGCGCATGGGCCACATTTCGCTGGTGGTGCCGGTGGTGCATATCTGGTATTTCCGCTCCCTGCCCTCGAAGATCGGCTATCTGCTGGGTATCCCTTCCAAGAAGCTGGAGGCGATCATCTATTACGAGCGCTATGTGGTAATCAACGCCGGTGCTGCCGCCGAGCAGGGTGTGGAACGGTTGCAGACCCTTTCGGAGAAAGAGTATCTGGACATCGTGGGCGCGCTGCCGAAGGGCAACCAGTCGCTCGATGACAGCGATCCCAACAAGTTCGTGGCCCAGATGGGTGCCGAGGCGATCTATACGTTGCTTCAGCAGGTCGATCTGGATTCCATGTCCTATGCCCTGCGTCACAAGGCTTCGACGGAAACCTCGCAGCAGCGCAAGAGCGAGGCGCTCAAATGCCTGAATGTGATCGAGATGTTCCGTGCTTCGGAAGGCCGGAACAAACCCGAGTGGATGGTGCTGAAGGTGCTGCCGGTGATTCCTCCCGAGCTGCGCCCGCTGGTGCCGCTGGACGGCGGACGTTTCGCCACGTCGGATCTGAACGACCTCTACCGTCGCGTCATCATCCGTAACAACCGTCTGAAGCGTCTGATCGAGATCAAGGCTCCGGAGGTGATTCTGCGCAACGAGAAACGTATGTTGCAGGAGGCGGTCGATTCGCTGTTCGACAACTCGCGCAAGAGCAACGCCGTGAAGAACGAAAGCAACCGTGCCCTCAAGTCGCTGTCCGACTCGCTCAAGGGCAAGCAGGGTCGCTTCCGTCAGAACCTGCTGGGTAAGCGTGTCGATTATTCGGCCCGTTCGGTCATCGTCGTCGGTCCTGAACTGAAGATGCACGAGATGGGTATTCCGAAGGATATGGCGGCCGAACTCTATAAGCCGTTCGTAATCCGCAAGCTCATCGAGCGCGGTATCGTCAAGACGGTGAAATCGGCCAAGAAGATCATCGACCGGAAAGACCCCGTTATCTGGGGTATTCTGGAGAACGTCATCAAGGGGCATCCGGTGCTGATGAACCGTGCCCCGACGCTGCACCGTCTGGGTATCCAGGCCTTCCAGCCCAAACTGATCGAGGGCAAGGCCATGCAGCTGCACCCGTTGGCTTGTACGGCGTTCAACGCCGACTTCGACGGTGACCAGATGGCCGTGCATCTGCCGCTGGGCAATGCCGCCATTCTGGAGGCCCAGCTGCTCATGCTCGGTTCGCACAACGTCCTGAACCCCGCGAACGGCGCTCCTATCACCGTGCCTTCGCAGGACATGGTTCTCGGTCTGTACTATATCACCAAGCCCCGCAAGGGCGTCAAAGGCGAAGGCCTTACTTTCTATGGTCCCGAGGAGGCGATCATCGCTTACAACGAGAAGCGGGCCGATCTGCATGCGCAGGTGAAATGTATGGTCAGCGACGTGGACGAGAACGGCAACAAGGTGCGGGTACTGAAGGAAACGACTATCGGCCGCATCCTGTTCAACCAGGTGGTGCCCGAAGAGGTCGGTTATATCAATGAGGTGCTTACCAAGCGTTCGCTGCGCGACATCATCGCCGTGGTGATGAAGAAGGCGGGTGCCGACAAGGTGGCTGCATTCCTCGACGATATCAAGGCGATGGGGTACCAGATGGCCTTCCAGGGCGGTCTGTCGTTCAACCTCGATGCCGTTATTATTCCCGAGGAGAAGGAGAAACTGGTCCAGGAGGGATACGAGCGTGCCGACGAGGTGATCGAATCCTACAACATGGGTCTTATCACCAACAACGAACGCTACAACCAGATCATCGACATCTGGACCAATATCAATACGAAACTCACCAAGACGGTGATCGACACCCTGATCAAGGATGACGACGGTTTCAACCCGGTCTATATGATGCTGGACTCCGGAGCCCGCGGTTCGAAGGAGCAGATCCGTCAGCTTTCGGGTATGCGCGGTCTGATGGCCAAGCCGCAGAAGTCTGGTGTCGAGGGCGGTCAGCAAGTTATCGAAAACCCGATTCTCTCGAACTTCAAGGAGGGTCTTTCGGTGCTCGAATACTTCATCTCTACGCACGGTGCCCGTAAGGGTTTGGCCGATACGGCGCTGAAAACGGCCGATGCCGGTTACCTGACGCGCCGTCTGGTGGACGTTGCGCAGGATGTAATCATCAACGAGGAGGATTGCGGTACGCTGCGCGGTTTGACGGCTACGGCCATCAAGCGCAACGACGACGTGGTGCAGACGCTCTACGATCGCATCCTGGGCCGCACGGCTCTGAACGATGTGATTCACCCGCTCACGGGCGAGGTGCTCTGCAAGGCCGGTGAGGAGATCACGGAGTCGATTGCCGAGGCCATCGAGAAATCGCCGCTGGAGTCCGTCGAAATCCGTTCGGTGCTTACCTGCGAATCGCGTCGCGGCGTTTGTGCGAAGTGCTACGGACGCAACCTGGCTACGGCCCGCATGGTACAGCGCGGCGAAGTGGTCGGCGTCATCGCGGCACAGTCCATCGGTGAGCCGGGTACGCAGCTGACCCTCCGTACGTTCCACGTCGGCGGTGTGGCGGCCGGTACGGCTGTCGAGACCAATGTGGTTTCGAAATACGAAGGTCGTCTGGAGATCGACGAGCTTCGCACCGTGAAGGGCAAGAACCCGCAGGGCGAAGCCGTGGACATCGTCATTTCGCGTCAGTCGGAGTTCCGCATCGTGGATCCCAAGACCGAAATCGTGCTTTATACGCACAACCTGCCTTACGGTTCGATGCTCTATATGAGCGACGGCGCCGAGGTCAAGAAGGGCGACATGATCTGCGAGTGGGATCCGTACAACGCGGTAATCATCTCCGAGCATGAGGGTAAAGCTGTTTATGACAGTGTTATCGAGGGTGTTACTTACCGTGACGAGCGCGATGAGCAGACCGGTCTTTCGGAGAAGGTAATCATCGAATCCAAGGATAAGACCAAGAACCCCGTGATCAAGGTGATCAACAAGGAGGGCGAAGAGGTCAAATCCTACAACTTGCCGGTGTCGGCCCACGTGGTTGTCAAGGACAATGCAAAGATCAAGGCCGGCGATATCCTGATCAAGATCCCGCGTGCCGTCGGCAAGTCGGGCGGCGATATCACCGGTGGTCTGCCGCGTGTTACGGAGTTGTTCGAGGCCCGCAACCCGTCCAATCCGGCCATCGTTTCGGAGATCGACGGCGAGGTGACCTTCGGCAAGATCAAGCGCGGTAACCGTGAGATCATCATCACGTCAAAAGAAGGTGACGTACGCCGTTACCTGGTGCCGCTGTCGCGTCAGATCATCGTTCAGGAGAACGACTACGTGAAGGCCGGCGGTGCGCTTTCGGACGGTGCCATTACCCCGAGCGATATTCTCAATATCCTGGGTCTGACGAAGGTGCAGGAGTACATCGTCAATGAGGTGCAGGAGGTGTACCGTATGCAGGGCGTGAAGATCAACGACAAGCATTTCGAGGTGATCGTACGCCAGATGATGTCGAAAGTCAAGATCGAAGATCCGGGTGATACCCGCTTCTTCGAGGATCAGATCGTCGATAAATGGGAGTTTATGGACGTGAACGACGAGCTTTATGACAAGGTGGTCGTAACGGATGCCGGCGACTCTACGGCCGTACAGCCGGGGCAGATTATCTCGATGCGCAAGTTGCGTGACGAGAATTCGAGCCTCAAGCGTCGTGACCTGAATCTCGTCAAGGTGCGTGATATCGTTCCTGCGACTTCCACGCAGATTCTGCAGGGTATCACCCGTGCCGCATTGCAGACTTCGAGCTTCATTTCGGCCGCTTCCTTCCAGGAGACGACCAAGGTGCTGAACGAAGCTGCGATCCAGGGCAAGGTCGATCCGTTGGAGAACCTGAAGGAGAACGTGATTTGCGGCCACCTGATTCCCGGCGGTACCGGTATGCGGGAGTACGACAATCTGGTCGTAGGATTGAAGGAGGATCTGGAGGCGATTCAGGCTGCCAAGTAATAGATAATTTTTATCATAATCGAACGGGAGCAGACGGAAAGTCTGCTCCCGTTTTTTATGGGGTTTTGTCACCTGCTTGCGGAAGATGGCGGACTTCGTTGTGGAGTTTTTGGTCGCTTCACAGTTCAAGCTATGCCGGGCGAATAACCGGGACACCGAATTGTTTCGGTTCGTTTTTGTGGCCGCAATGGAAGAACCCGGATCGAACGCAACTATTTCGGATGTCGATATAATCGGCGGTATGCCGTTGAAAGCTGGCTTTCGATCGGATTATATGGAGAGCAATATGCGAACAGGACGACCGGGTAGGTCGTCCTGAAGAGAAGATAGTAGCTCCACCGCGACTCGAACGCGAATTTGAAGTTTAGGAAACTTCCGTTCTATCCCTTGAACTATGGAGCCTTGTAAAACTATCCGGCTTCCTCCCGAAGTCGTTCCGGCCGGGAGGAATCGTTGGCTTTCGGTCGGGAAGCGTGTGTCGTGCCGGAGATCCCGATAAACAGAAACAGTGCGTACCTTCCCGGTACGCACTGCAAATATAGTGATTTTTACGGGAAATCGGGACGGTTTTAGAATTTCAGGTTCACTCCGATAGCGAAAGTGTGCGCCGACAGGGAATAGTTGCCCGAAAAAGGCTGGATCGCCTTGTCGTTTGCCGTGGTATGAGCCTGGATTTTCGCTTGCTCCGGGGCCATTCCGCCTGCGATGAGCTGCCCGTATGTCTGTGCATAGACCGCTTTGTAAGTGAGTGAATTGTAGTAGTCGCACGATCCCGTCCGCTCCGGGTCTGCCGAGGTGATATATCCGTATGCCAGATCGATCGATACGTTTTTGCAGGGGTTGATCGTCACGCCGGCCGTGTAGGATACTTTGGTCATCGAAGGGGTTTCGGGGTTGAGGAAATCGCTCCGTACGGGGCTTTCATCTACGTACATACCCAGGCGTGCCGTGACGAATTTGCAGGCGTGGTATTGGACGCCGATACGGGTGGCCACCGTGTTCTTATAGTTCTTGATGCTCGTCGGCAGATCGTAAACCGATGCCCCGGTCGCCGGGTCGGTAATATCTACGTGGAGCGATTTATAGGCGCTCCACAGGACGTATTGGATGTCGAAAGCCATTTCCCACTTCGGGGTCGGTCGGAAGCCCACGCCCCAAGCGAGGTTGGCCGGCAGCGGGAGTTCCGTTTCGACGCAAGCGCTGCTCAAGTCGGGAATCATTCCCGTTGCCTGGAGGACCTGCCCGATTTCGGGAGAGGCATACAGGAGGTTGGCCGTGCCGCTTGCCACTTTCATCTTCACTTTCGAACGATAGGAGAAACCAAGGGTCCATTCCGGGGTGATGTCCCACAGGATACCTACGTTTACGCCGATCGCAGTTTTGGCGTCGCCTTTGAGCCGGGCGGATACCAGGGAGCGATCTCCGGCCTGGGTGAACAGTTCGGCGTATTGTCCCTGCCCTGCGGCGGTCAGCAATCCGGCGATCGTATTGTTCGTCGCTTCGCCGACGGGGAACATGGAGCGCGACAGGTCGAACGTACCCCAGGTGATCGTCATGCCGACACCTACCGAGAGTTTATTCCAGAATTTGTAGGAGATTGTCGGCTGCAACGTATAGGCTTGCAGGTCGATGCTTTGGATCAGATGTGCTCCGACCCAGTTGTCGCCCCAGTTCATAGACGAGCCGTAAGGGGTATAAAATCCCAGGCCGACGGCCAGATTTTTGGTGGCTTTGTAGTTGAAATAGGCGTAGAGCGGCGTCGAAATCTTGTTGTCCGAGTGGGCTTGGATCTGCGGATTGCCCCGGTAGTCGTTGTTCGACAGGTACGTTGCATTGGATTTGATGCCCGTGATGCCGACCGAGAAGGAGAATCGGGAGGTTTGGAAGGCGGTTCCCGCCGGGTTGAAGTAGATCGACTCGGAATTGAGTTTCATACCTGTTCCCACGTGTCCCATTCCCAACTGTTTTGCACTCAAGGTATTGACTTGGTAGCCTTCGGCGCAGACCGCCGTTGCGAACAGCAGGGCCGAGATCGTTAGTAGCAGTTGCTTCATAATCAAAGTTTTAGTTGATAATTTGAAAAATATATTGATTTCTGTGGTAAGTTTATGCGCTCGGACGAGTTTCGGAGCGATTCTCATCCATGCTTTCAAAAATGCTTGTCTTAAAACGTGGCAAAAGTACGAAAACAAAGTCGAGTAGGAAAATATTTTGTTCGTAATTTCTTAAAAAGTGGACTAAAATGGATATAATTGGTCAGAATTGGATTCGATTCGAAAATAACAGGAAAGTAAAATACCGTTGTTCGAGATCGGATTTCATTGTTTCAGGACGTTTTTTTGATCGGGGGACTTGGAATTACCCGGAGGAAAGATTTGGCAGAATCGAAAATCCGTTATACTTTTGCACCCGGAGAGATGGCAGAGTGGTCGATTGCGGCGGTCTTGAAAACCGTTGAGCTGCGAGGCTCCGGGGGTTCGAATCCCTCTCTCTCCGCTGAACGTGCTGCCGGATAATAATCCAGATACAAGGAGATGCGATTGTTCCGAATCGCTCTCTGACGAACTGTTACTTTTGTACACGTGTGTGTCATACTGTTTAATATTTAGAGTTTTACATTTGTTTGGTGCAAAGGAATGAGGTGATTCAATGGTGGCAACATTCACCGATAAATAACTTATTCTATCTTTGGAGCTTCAAGCAATTTATCCAGTTCGGGTTTAGAGATAAGTGTGTATTTGCCCTTCTTGACCTTTGGGATATTATGATATTTCGCATAATGATAGAGTTGGTCACGGGTAAGATTGAATTTCTCCATTGCTTCGGCTACCGTATAATATTGCGGTTCTTCGGGTGCTGCCACACCTTTGGCTATATCGACATGCTTCTTGGAATAGTACACCATGATACCCTCTTTCTTCTTTGGGATGGCGTTCTTGGAAACAAATGTGTAGATAGCGGATAAGGTCATGCCGAATTTTTTCTGTATTTCTTGTGTGCTATACCATTCTGTAATGTCGGGATCCGGGGCTTTCTTAGCGAAGTAAGCATCCACGTGCTTCTTGCTCCAGTAGGTCTTGCCACGATTGAAAGTCCGGGGAATGTTGTTTTTCTTGGCTACCAAGAATATCCATGATTCGTTTACATGATACTTTTCCTTGACTTCGGCTGTGGTGTAGAAGTCGGTGATAGGGGTTTTCTCTTTTGTTGGAGTATGGAACTCTGTTGGATTATTGAATAACTCATCAATATCCTCTTTCTTCAAAAGGTATTTGAAGCCCAATCGAGTAACCTTTAATTCACCTCGTTTAATGTATCCGTAAACGGTAGGTCGGGTTACTCCGAGATAGATTGCAGTCTCGGTAATTGTGAGAAATGGCTTGTCTTTGATTCTTTCAATAGGCTTTTCATCAATCTTCTTCTCCACGAATTGATTGTTAGCTTTGATTGCTTCGTCACGCTTCTTCTTTTTATAAAGAGCGTTGGCGCATTGTTTGGAACAACATGCTGTTGTTGTTTTTTGGGCGATAAACTCTTTACCGCACCAAGCGCAAATTCGCTTAATTTTCAGGTTACTGCTCATTTCAATTCATCTTTATTTCTCCGTTATTACTGTAAATTCCCGTAAAACCGTGTAAAATGGCGTATAGTTTCTCTACTACCTTTCCACTGAATTTTTGGTCTTTGACAAGCGAGCAACAAATACGGTACAAAAATGAGCTGAAAAAGCCCTATAAACGATAACCATCGCTTATAAGGCTAAAAAGAAAGGCGCTCAAAATGAACGCCTTAATAATCATTGGTGATATATGCTAATCGTTGGTAATCACTACCTACTTGCTACGATGCATAAAAGATAGGAATCTCAAAAATTTACTTGTTTTTTTGCGAAAAATCGAAGATTTAACGTTTTTTTTTCATTGTTGCCCTCCGAACAGAGGGAAAAGAGGCAAAAACAGCCCTTTCGGGCCCTGACAGACCCCATCTGCAAATATAGAGTATGTCGGGGTTTATTTCGCCAAAACGGGCCGTAAAATTGAGGATGGATTCACGGATATTTTCGGGGTTGATGGCCGTCATCTTGGATAGGCCAGTGGGGTGTTTTGTCTAGCCTCTCTAATATATCTGGAAAGTTGATTAGATTATCTTGTCCCTTGATCCTTAGGGATGATAACATCCTCTCCTTGATTCTCTTGCATTTCAATGATGGGTAGAAAATATTTCGCAAATGGAGTGTTTTCTGTTTTTGCGCACAATGCACCTCTCGATGTGCTTATTGCTATCCTAACAAGATTCCTTATAAGGTCATTAGGGAGAGTAGCGTCTTTCGTGTAATTATTAGTAAGTTCCTTCCAGCATGATTCTTCAATGATGTAGTGGCATAATACCTCAGCGATAAGGAATGGCTTGTCTTCCTCTATAAACTGGATATTGGCTCCTACTGCAAAACTGCGCTCCTGATAATTCGTGCGAATAGGAATGTTCAGGTGCAGTTGAATATTATCACTTAATGGTTCAAATGGAGTTGCGAATTGCTCTATTGAAACCCCTCTGAGCGAATATTGAATCGTATTCATAATTAACAGTTTGTTGTAATACTCCTTAATGAGTTTGAAGTGTAATTATAGTGTTTTTTCCCAATGTTACTGATTGGAGTTGTTGCTTTGAAGTAGCAAATCGTAACATGGTGCATAGATGGCTCGTCTTCAGGGAGTGTAATTAATTTAACCCCAAGGATTCGTCCATATCTTAATGCTGTAGTGATTTTGAGGTCAAGATCTTGTCCGTGAAGCAATTTGTTTATGTACTGGGGAGAGACATTCAATTTTTGGGCAAGATCTTTCTGGCTCATTTTATTGTCCTTCATGTAACGGATAATTCTGAGGATGATTTTCCTGCATGCAAGGAGCTCTTCTTCGTTCTCAATCTCAAATTTTGATCTTGAGATCCATGTTCTTGTTGGCTTGACACGAGCACGCATAATCGTTTGTTTTTTAGTATTGTTGATTGCTATTATTTATTTCGTATTATTATTTAATGAGCCTGTAATACAAAGGTATCTTTTGTATCTATGCCATTTTTGTTGATATATTGCAAAGCATGTTCCAGTTTGTATAGTTCAATTTCTGTATTATCTGCTTTTTTCATATCCTTATGAACCTTGATAGTAGCTCCGGTTATGAGGTAACATTTCTTTTCTTCAACTTCAATAGCATAAAATCGGAAAGGATAATGGCCAATGATTGTTCCTTGCTTCAACTTTACCCTTATGCTTTCATATAGTCTCTTCTCTTCCTCGGCTGTATCTAAAGGCTTAATCAATTCATGGAATGTATTGTTTTCCATGGCATCAATAATCGTTTTCCTAATTTTATTTAGAGATCTGCTAACTTCGGCTAAAAAAGTGTTTTCTGAAATATTTTGCCAATATTCAGTTTGAAAATAAGTTTTAAATTGATTGTAGAAGTCGCTCAAGTACTGAGGAGATGACCATAATTCAAATGCTTTCTCAAACTGGTTGTAGCCATAAAATTCTTCATCTAATTCTAATGAATCACTCTTCACACCAAATGCATATAGTTCATCTTCATCAAAGAATACCGCGGCAATTACACATTCTGCATCAAATACGTCTGCTTTATTCTCTGGGTATACGATATCAAACTCCATAATCAACCTGTGAGTTCATGGTGCAAAGATAGTAAGGATCTTTAAAAAAATCAACCAATAGGTTTATTATTTTTTATACATTATTATAACGTCATAATTGCCAGTTATTTAGTATTTAGTAGAGTTTGATGATTTACTTGTTTTTCGCATCAAAATCGACGATTTAACGTTTTTTTTCATCGACTCCCTCCGAACAGAGGGGAAAAGGCAAAAACCTCCCTTTTGGCCCCAGACTGACCTCGTCTGCAAAGATAGAGCATGTCGGGGTTTATTTCGCCAAAATGGGCTGTAAAATCGAGGTTGGATTCACGGATATTTTCGGATTCCGAGTAAGGTATTTTGTGCTTGATCGGAGTGGCCGTTGGGGACGGTTCTTCACATCCGGATTGCTTATAAGATTTGCAGCCAAAAGAAAAATGGCTGAAACCATTTTCATGGCGCAGCCATCTCTTTTTTCCCTCATTTTGACTTTACTTTAATGAACGTATATATGAATACGGGGATAAAGTAAAGTTGCGGAACCCGTCGGACCGTACCAATCAGAAGAAAACCATATTCGGCCGGATCTCCTCAATCATCTTTTGCGGCACTTCGCACTCCCGGGCGATCTCAGGCCACATGGATGCCGCCTGGCAAACCTCGTCGATGATCCGTGCGGCATTTTTGATGTTGTTCTTGGCTGCGCATTCGAGCAGGTCATCTTTGGTGATGCCGCTGAATTTGCCGTTTATCGACATTTGGTGGGCCGAGGTCCACTGGCCGTCGGGATTGTAGGCATAGCCCATGTCGTAGGCCGGAGAAAGGCGCCATTTCCCGTCTCTGTCCATCAGGAACGAGATGTTCTTCGTGTGGTCGTCCTGGTTGCGCACCACGACATTGAACACCATTCTGCGGAACATCTCCTGCGCCTCCTTGTAGGTAAGCCGCAGGCCGCGCATCACGGCGAACGCCTGTTCGTAGGAGTAGGCCCTGAAAAGCCGGTAATCGAAGTGTGCGATACCGCAGAGCGTCTGCATGTGCACCTTTGTCCCGTTTATCCGGTCGAACCTCTTTGTCAGGAAATGAGCCCTTCCGTTCTCTTCGATCAGCGAGCATTCCGTCATGTCGATGCCGCATTCCTTCACAAGCCGTGAGAAGGAGTATTCCAGACGCCCGAAGTTCTCCGTCTCCCTAAATCCGGCCGTGGCGGATACGCCGTCCAGCTTGATGATATAGTAGTCGAATCCGTCGGGAGCCTCGACCTGTCCCGAACGGATCTCTCCTGTGGCTTTGTTGTAGGCAATGATTGCCTTGGCCCGTTGCCCGCCGGCAGAGGTGCCGAGGCGCAGAATTTCTGCAATGGCAGCCTTTTTGTCGGAGCCGATATTCACGTTGAAACTTGATTTGTCGGCAAGGGCTTCTCTGGCTACATCCACCAAAGAATCGACCTCTATCCGGATATCCGTATCGACTGCGTCGATGGCCGGCTCAAATTCAAGGGCTCCCATGCAGCGTTTGCCCAGAAAGCAAAGCGTCTCGATTGCATTGCCGCTGGTTCTGCCCGTCAAGGTCAGCCATTTCTCAAAAAGGGCACGGCCGTATGTATCCGGCAGGGAGTCCGCCAGCATTCCGGGCAAGCCTTTGAAGGTCGTTTTGTTAAGTTCCCCGAAACTGTACACGCGCCCCTCCCTTACGGGCATCACCAGCGGTGAAGGCTCTATACCCTGTCGAACAAAGTCTGGATCGTACTCAAACTGTGCGATTTCATATCTTTGGTCCCAACGTACCGAGCCTATGGGCAGGCCGTATAGATTGACACGAGCTACATCTACCATTCCGATTCCTCCTTATTCTCTTTTGTGTAACCTTTGGATGCCCGCTTGCGCTTGGGTTTGTTAGCTTGGTTGGCCAATTCGTAGTATTCATTCGGGCTCAACTGCTCCTCCTCGACGAGCGGGATGAAGACGTCTAGCTTGCCCAGGGTGCGCAGGACTCGGATCAGCGACTCGAAGTTCTTTACCTCTCCGTCCTCCATGCGTTTTATGGTGGAGATGGAAACACTGCTCTTGTCTGCCAGCTCGGCCTGCGACATGTTCTGCTTCAGGCGCACCGTTTTTATTTTGGCTGCAATCCTGTTGCAAAGCTCGGTATCTGTCAGTATGTATATATTGTTTAACATATCAAAATTGATACTTGCCGTAGCAAATATAAGAATAAAAGTTTATAAATGGAACTTTATTAGAAGTGATTTAGTCGGAGGTCAATTTATATGCCGTGAAACTTGTTGTTTGGTGTATTGGGGTCGGAAAAATATTTTGCAACCAAAAGAAAAATGGCAGGAGCCATTTGCAGAGGCAAAGCCGTATTTTTTCTTTCTTTATTTTGACTTTGCTTTAATGAACGTATATATGAATACGGGGATAAAGTAAAGTGGTTTTATTAGTAGAATGGAGAATCTTTTATAAATTTGATAGAGGAACTGTTTTGAAATATATCACGTATGATTGAAGAGGTTCGTTATAACAACAAAATACTTTCTCCTCAAGAACGAGTGGAGTTTTGTAAAATGGCAGATGCAACCATTAAGGACTTCTCCGATTCTATAGAAGGTATGCACCAATGTTTAGGGGAGATTAGATCTTCTCCCGATTCTGATTTTAATAAAGTGTTACGCATCTTTATTGAGGTTGGCAGTTTTATAGGATTTTCTTTCTGTGATTGCGTCGTATTGACTAAATCATTCATTATGGCGTCAAATTCATATGAAAAGAGTTTCTTCAGAGGTAAGCTGCAGGTTCAGCTTAATGAGTGCTTCAAAAAACTATATGGATTTGCTGAGAAAAATCGCAAAGATTCTTATAGCGTGAAGCTCGGTGAAATTATGTCTATGTTTCCCGGTTTCCAGGCCGAATATGTTGATATTATGTCGGACCTAGGTTGTATTGCAACTCGGGATTCATGGTGGAAAGAAACGCGAAATATTGAGGTTCATATCGATGCTGATCGACTGTATGCATCAAGGCATGAACCTGTAAATGAAAGTAAAGTTGTTATGGAGGCCCATCAGTTGATAAATTTATTCAATCGTTTTAATCGTCTTATGGCACGAATGAATCGAGCGTATATCAATTATATGATGCGTCATTTGGTGGTACAATAACTACGATTTATTCTAACGAAATATGTATCTTTATAATCCAACTTTATTCTAAACTGAGAAATGAAAAAAACTCTAGCTTACTATTGCGAACAGATAAATTGTGATGACGATTGGGCTCAATCGTATAAACATTTTATCCCTTTATTTATCCAAGAAGCGAAAAGTAAAACGCGTTGGGAAGATTGGAACAAGGATGTTTTTTGGGAATTCTTTGAGCGTCCAAATGATCAATGTGTCTCTTCTTTAAAGCAAGGTTATTTTTCTCATGAAGAGAAAGGTGAGCTGAAAAATCATTGGGATGAGATATCTCCTTTGCTGAAGGTAATAGCGGATAATCAGGATGTTCCGCAATGGAATGCTTACGATCGATTGGCAAAAGTTCTTCGGCAATATACGAAGAGAAATATGCGAGCTGCGACGTGCCGATTGGCTGCTGCCTTGCAACCTAAATTGTTATGTACAATTGTCGATGATACAAAATTATGCAAGTTGTATAAGTTAATGGGGAAATATGTGTCGGAAGAAATCCCTTTGTGCGAAGGATCTTTGTTCCATAAAAGCCATGTAATGTGTAGATTGTTTCAATCAAATCTTAAAGATGGTAATCCTATGGAGATTGCGACATATCCTTGGAAGATATTGCAACTGTTTGAATCAATGGAAAATAAAGATAATAATATGGCTGACAATATTAAAGAGAAAAAGACTCTTCTCGAGAAAGTGCACAACCTTGTATTTACCGGAGCTCCGGGTACAGGAAAGACTTATCTGGCAAAACAGATAGCCAAACAAATGATAGGGCTGAAACCGGATGAGGATTTGAATAAAAGTGAACAGTTTGCCTTTGTGCAATTTCACCCATCATACGATTATACCGATTTTGTGGAGGGACTACGTCCTACGTCCCCTGATGCGTCGGGAAATATCGGTTTTGAATTGAAAAATGGTGTGTTCAAGGAGTTCTGTGAAAAAGCTCGGGAAAATTTGGAGGACAGTCAAAAAGATGATGATGTCTTGTCGGTTGAACAGCAGCTGGAAGATAAATATAATCAGCTGATAGATGCGATTCAAAACGATGAAATCAACGAACTTTGTTTAAAAACAGGGAAGAAAGCTGTTATAGCAAGAGTGTCGGAGAGTAACAACATTTCCTTTAAACGTCGTGTTGATGGGGAACCGAGTACCAATCGTGTATCACTTCCCCGTTTAAAGCGTTTGGCTGCGAAATATAAGACAGTAGAAGACTTGGAAAATCTTAAGAATATAAGTCAAAGTATACGAGATGTTATAGGTGGATGTAATGCTACATGGTATTGGGCTGTCTTACATCATCTATATGAAACATACGGGGATGTGACGGACAATGCCGTAGCCAATAAGGTTGACCGGAAAAATTATGTGTTTGTCATTGATGAGATCAATCGAGGGGAGATCTCCAAAATATTTGGAGAATTGTTCTTTTCAATCGATTCGAGTTATCGCGGAGAAAAGGGTGCTATCTATACTCAATATGCCAATATGCATGAGACAGATGAAAAATTCTATGTGCCCGAAAATGTGTATATCATAGGAACGATGAATGACATTGATCGGAGTGTGGAGAGCTTTGATTTTGCCATGCGTCGCCGCTTTGTTTGGCTGGAGATTACGGCAGAAGAGAGTGCGGAGAATATGAATCTTACTAAAGAGTGCAAGGCCAAGATGAAGAGTCTCAATGATAAAATATCAGAGATTGAAGGGCTTGGTTGTTCATATCATATCGGTGGGGCATATTTCCTTGATGAGAACGGAGCTCCTATTAAAGATTATGAGGGAACATGGAATTTGCGGTTGGAGCCTCTGTTGCGTGAATATCTGCGAGGTATGCCCAATGCGGATGATAAACTAGATGAATTAAGAGAAGCATATGAAAATGCTGTCAACAACTGATAATAACGGAGGAAATTATCGGGTGCCCGAGGAGCATTGTGACAACCTGTTGGCAATAGGGAATCGCAATGTCGGGGCACTGTGTCAGGAAAATCCGGACTTGTTGATCTTTCCGCAGTCTCTGGGTCTCTATCATGATGATATTGCCAAGAACCCCATTTTTGTGTTGCATGATGGAATCTTGACCACTCGTAACATGATGGGGTTTGTGGGAAAAGACGAGACGAGGTTGACTATATCTTCTCGGTTTTGTAAGAATGATCAACATGACTACTTTCTGCATTATATGTTGCAGCGTGTGTTTGCTATCAATATGTTTAATTTTGAGCAAACATCTAATGATGAGAGTGTCTGGGACTTTTTATTGTATCTTTTCCCTTATTATCTCAAGCAGGCTTTTAGACAGGGAATATATAGAACTTATGTAAGAACCGAATATAATGATGCTCATGTTAAAGGACGGATTGATGTCAACCGGCACATTCGAATGAATTTTCCTTTTCGTGGGCAGATAGCGTATTCTACAAGAGAATACAGTGCTGATAATCCTATAATTCAACTGATACGGCATACGATTGAATACATATCGAATCATCCTTTTGGCAAAGGGGTGTTGACATGCGATGCAGAAACCCGCGATGTTGTCGATAAAGTTCGTATGATGACTCAAATCACCTATAGGAAAAATGATCGTCAGCGGATTGTGGCGGCCAATCTGAAACGGTTCTCTCATCCTTATTTCACTGCATATGTGATGTTGCAAAAGATTTGCATGCAGATTCTGCGACGGGATAAAATCAGTTTTGGGAAGAAAGAGAGTAAAATATATGGATTGGTTTTCGATGGGGCTTGGCTTTGGGAAGAATACCTGAATACGGTGTTGAAACAAGATTTTGAACATCCCGAGAATAAGACAGGGAAGCATCGACGTTATCTGTTTAATTGTGGAGCTAAATCTTTTCAGGCAATTTATCCCGATTTCATAAGTAAAAATCCACCCATTATTGTGGGGGATGCCAAATATATGGCTTTGGAAACAAAAGAATATAATGAGGATTCGGAGCGGGCGACAAGCGTATATTATAAGACCATTACTTACATGTATCGATTTAATTCTACTTCAGGCTTCTTGTTGTTCCCCCATCCGAAAGTACGGTCTGATGAAACATACGAAATCAAAGAGACTGCTGGCAAGTTACGCAAGATCGGACTGTCAATTCCTCAGAATGAGACCAGTTTCGCTGCATTTCAGACTTATATGAGAGCGCAAGAAGAGTGGTTACGTTCCACTGTTCGGCAATTGTAAACATATCAATGATTGCTCGGATATATCTTGTCTTGTTTTTAGGCGGAGATATTGCGTTATCATGTTGACAAGTAATGTGTTATATATAATATTTGTTGATTGAGAGCTTGTGAACGATTGATGAAAGTTGCTCGGAGTTTATCTTCTTCTGCTCGATTGTCATCACGTGGTAGGCTATGATTGTATTAGTTGTGTTTCCGGGCAGGCCTAGGGCTTTTTTATTTTCAGATGTTGCAAGGTTCCCTCGAAAGTTGGTTTATTTTTTTGTTGCATTATATTTTATATCTTTACAGATAAATATGTCAGTGAATCTAATGGATAAACCGAAAAATCGCATACGAGAGGTGCTTGAAGAGAAAGGAATCAAGCAAACTTGGTTGGCTGAAAAACTGGGAAAAAGTTTTTGTATTGTTAATTCTTATGTATGTAACAGACGTCAGCCGAGTTTAGAGGTATTGTTTGAGATAGCCAATATTTTGCAAGTTGATCCAAAGGAGTTGATTAAAAGTGAACAAATATGATAATTGCGTGTGTGATAAATTGGACTGCAGTAATTGCTATCATTACAGCTATTACGGCATTGGTTGCCGTTATAGCATTGTGGCAGAATAAACAGCAGCTTAAAGAGATGCGGCAGCAATGGTTGGAGGATCGTCGTGCTCGACTAAGTTTTGGTATTATATCGAATGATGGACTTTTCTTGCTGCGAATAACCAATGTGGGGAAGGAAACAGCGTACAATATATCCATGACGTTGGCTGGAGATCCTATTGACAATCATTACTCCGAAGCGATAAAGAATTCATATACGAGATTGCAAAACCAATCATTTGCCATTGAAGCTGGGGTAAGCAAATATTTCTACTTGTCGCATATGAAAAGTAATATGGATAGCGAGATATATATAGACCAAGAGAAATTTATGCAGAGTGAGATCAACAATTGGCTTGATAGCTACAAGTATTCTCCCCTGCATATAGCCGGAACATATTGCGGCAGATATTCAATTGAAGAATCTTTCTGCATAAGCGACTTTATTATGGATGGCAGCATGAAAATTAAAGATGAGTTGGTTGCATCCATGGAAGATATTAAGAAAGGTCTTGTACTGAACAACAAGCGATATATGCCCATACAGAAAAGTCTGGACGTTATAGCGAAAAAAATTACGAAAGAAGAATAAACATATGCCTACACTGACTTGGATAGGAAAGGAGAAAGTAGTCAATCACCATCAGGAAGTGCCGTATCGGGTGCTGGAGCATAAATACGGATTCCGGGCAGATGATCCGGCTGACACGACTCCCACAAATAGTGGCAATAAAATCATTCACGGCGACAACCTCGAAGCGCTGAAATCCCTGCTTCCCGAATACGAGGGGCGAATCAAGTGTATCTATATCGATCCACCCTACAATACCGGAAACGAGAAATGGGTCTACAACGACAATGTGAATGATCCGAAAATCAAGAAGTGGTTGGGGGAGGTTGTCGGCAAGCAGGGTGAGGACCTGAGCCGCCACGACAAATGGCTCTGCATGATGTATCCTCGGTTGAGATTGCTTCATAAGTTACTCGCCGATGACGGGGCCATCTTTATTTCGATTGACGATAATGAACTCGCCAATTTGAAACAGCTCTGCGACGAGATATTTGGAGCTCAGAACTTTATTGGGCAATGGCATTGGTTTAAATCTGCGACGCCCCCGAATCTTTCATATAAAATAAAGAAAAACATCGAGTACATTCTGTGTTACGAGAAATATAAAAATAACAGTAAATACCGTGGAATACAAAAAGTTAGTAGTAGCGATGACCCTATGACTAAGCCACAAAATTCTTCAAAGATTTTGAGGTTCCCGGCAAAATGTCTGCATATTAAAGGCGTAGATCGTACAATCCCAGCAGGTAAATATGGGACTGCTAAATACCCTAATATGCTACTCAATGATATGATTGTAGTCAATGGGACTAACGATAACGAAGTTGAGTTTGAAAATAAATTTATTTGGATACAAGAAAAACTAGAGTATGAGTTAACTCAAGGAACAATCATAAATTGTTCAAACAGGCTTGTCCTTTCATATAAAAAGAAGGAATATGACCCTGAAGTACCACCAAACTTAATTGATTCAAGTGTAGGAGTAAATACTACTGAAGAAGCTGGAAAAGTTTTAGCTAATATTTTTGATGGTCAGAATGTTTTCGAATATCCTAAAGATGTTTCATTAATTGAATATATCATCAGTTTCTTATGTGATTCACATGATATTATTCTTGATTCTTTCGCCGGATCAGGGACCACGGCTCATGCTGTACTGAACCTCAATAAAAAAGATGATGGGAATCGTAAATTCATTCTTGTTGAGATGGAGGATTATGCCGAGGATATTACGGCAGAGCGTATTCGTCGGGTGATAAAAGGATATGGAAATGGAGAAGATCGTGTGTCAGGAACAGGAGGTGCATTCGATTACTACGAGTTGGGTGCTTCCATGTTCGACCAGGAGAAGAATCTGAATGAAGAGATCGATGAAGAGAAGATTCGGGAGTATATCTACTACACCGAAACCAAGCATCATCTGGATCGCGAACGCACCGAAAAGGCGAAATATCTACTCGATACCTACAACGGAACCGGGTATTACTTCTATTATGAACGAGAGCAGTTGACCACTCTTGGTTTTGACACACTGTACGTTGTCACGGAACGTGCTGAACAGTATGTTATCTATGCCGACATCTGTACGCTGTCAAAGGAAGACCTTGCCAAAAGAAATATCATCTTCAAAAAGATTCCGCGCGATATCAAACGATTTTAGACCATGGAACTCAAGAAATACCAACAGGATGTAATCAACGACATCGATCAATTCATCGACCAATTGGAGGTGGACGGTCGACTGGATACAGCGTTCAGCAATTTCTGGGAGAAAAAAGGCGTATCGCTGGCATCGCTGGATAACACATATCTGCGCCCGTATGACAACAGCATAACGGGCGTTCCGCACATAACGGTGAAGGTGCCCACGGCCGGAGGTAAAACGTTCATTGCCTGCAATGCGCTGCGTACAATATTCAGTCATATGCCGGCCGACAAGCCTCGGGTAGTGGCTTGGTTTGTACCGTCGGATACGATTCTGAAACAGACCTACAAAAATCTCAGCGATCCGTCGCACCCCTATCGTCAAAAGATCGGCAGCCACTTCGGAAATGCGGTCTGCGTTGTTGACAAGGAAGCGGCATTGTTCGGGCAGGGAATCAGCCCAACTGAGATCCGAGAGCAATTGACGATTTTCGTTCTGAGTGTACAATCGTTTGCCGCAAACAACAAGGAAGGGCGGCGTGTGTATCGGGAAAACGGAAGTCTGGCAGAATATCCGCAGTTGTACGATAGCATGACCAAACGGGTAGACGGAGCCGATGAAACCGGATTTATCCAGGTTTTATCCTATCTCAATCCAGTAGTCATCATCGATGAAAGTCACAACTTCGAGGCGAATCTCCGTGTGGATATGCTCAACTCGATCAATCCGTGCTTTATCCTCGACCTTACGGCTACGCCGCGCAAAAAAAGTAACATTATCAGCTTTGTGGATTCCATGAAGCTGAAGCAGGCCAATATGGTCAAGTTGCCAGTTATTGTGTACAATCACCGTTCAACCTCGGATGTTATTGCCAGTGCTATTCAGTTGCAGCGTAGTCTGGAGCAGAAGGCCATAGCACAAGAGGCAGAAACTGGACGATACATACGGCCCATTGTCCTTTTTCAGGCACAGCCAAGAACCAATGATGATAACGTCACTTTCGATAAAATCAAAGATAAGTTGATTGAGATCGGGATTCCCGAAGAGCAAATCAAAATCAAGACCGCCGACAAAGATGAAATCAAGAACACGGATCTGTTGAGTCGTGATTGTCCGGTTCGATATATCATCACAGTCAATGCGTTGAAGGAGGGTTGGGATTGCCCGTTTGCCTATATTCTTGCGTCGTTGGCAAACAAATCGTCGCGGGTAGATGTCGAACAGATTCTCGGTCGAGTACTGCGTTTGCCCTACACCAAGAAGCAGAAAGACGAGCTATTGAATCTGTCGTATGTGTTTACCTCGTCTGCCGATTTCCGCAATACGATTGAGAATATCATTGATAGTCTCAATCGAGCTGGATTTAGTAAAAAGGATTATCGAGTGGCATCTCTCGATGAATCGCAGCCTTTGTCGGAAGTGTCAGCTCCAGCAGGTGGATTATTTGACGCCCCTGAAGAGGTTGCTCCAACCCAACCGCAACCGGAAAATGTCGAAGAAGATATTTTGCCTGAAGTCGATACAGAGGCTGTAAAGGCTGCCATTCAGACGCCTGTTTCGCAGGAGCCGTCCGCGTTGGAGGTTTTTGCACAGCAACAGAGCGATAACTACAACCAACAAATGGAAGAAGCTGTCAAGGAGGATGACGGCATTCCGAATGATATCAGAGATATGGTTCCCCATTATACGATAAAGGATCACTTCCAGGAAGAAGCCGAGAAAATCGAATTGCCGCAATTTGTAAAACGTGTAAATACAGGATCCATTTTTGAAACAGCAGGGTCCTACGTTCTTTTGGAGAAGTCGATGCTATCCGAGGGATTCAATCTCGACAAACAAGATCACAATATCGACTTCACTCGTTCGGAGTCTGAAGCTGTTCGTATTGATTTGGAGAAGGTAAGTACTAAAGGCGACGAATATCAGCCCAAACAGTTCAATTTGTCTGCTCGGCAGTTGGCTGGAATCAAAGAGCATTTCATGACATTACCTTCGGAGTCGCAGAAAGAGCAATTGGCCGGAATGATTGCTAAAAATATACGCATTGACGAGATTGCAGAGCCTTGCATTGTCCGTTATGTCAAAGAGGCCATAAACGATCTCGATTCTGAACAAATTGCCGATCTGTACACATTCTTGTCGCATACTGTTGAAACAGTCAAGAACAAGATTCAAGATCTGCTTGGAAAATATCAGAAAGAGGTATTCATGAAATGGCTCGATACGGGACAGATTCAATGTACGCCTCAATACAAACTTCCAAAGACGCTAACATTCAAATCGATCGTAAAAGGTTTATCCAAAGGTCTTTATACGGAAGAGGAGAATATCAATGATCTGGAATACAAGGTTATCAATGCTGTAGCAAACCTTGACAACGTGCGGTTTTGGCATAGAAACACGGAACGAGGTCAAGGTTTCAGAATCAACGGCTACACTCGTTATAACCATTATCCCGACTTTATCGTGCGTCTCACAAGCGGGAAAACGATTTTGATTGAAACCAAAGGAGACGACCGAGACAACTCTGACACTCGTGATAAAATTGAGTTAGGCCGGATATGGGCTAACAAGGCAGGCGAAGTCTATCGCTATTTTATGGTCTTCGACAAAAAACAAATGGATGGAGCTATCACGGTCAGTGAGCTTTTGGAGAGATTAAAGGAGATGTAATAATCTGCAGGTATTGTCAAAACCAGATTGAAGCTCCATAAGGTATATTTTTATATGTCACAGGATAGATATACGAAGTCTACATCACTTGTAACCTCAGATATTATGGTTGATTATATTATTGACCAGAAAGAGACGACCCGTAAGGTGTTGAGGGCTACAGTTGTTGATAATCCTAAAGATAAGGATGCTTGCATTAGTTGTGTTATTTTTCATCAACGCAAAGGTAAAAATGCGACATGGGAGGATGTTAAATCTATCAATTTGCACACGTTAAAAGCAGGAGAAGGTGTTAAGCTAAGATTGGGATGTAGTGAGACCAAGGCTTTGTATGATCATTTATCCGAGGCTTTTCAGATTGGAGCTCAGGGAGTACAAAGAGGACGCCAGAAGTTTGTTGTCGCTTCAGATCAAGATGTAGTTATTCGTGCGGGTTTGGAGTCAAAATACATACTTAAACTAATAGAGCAGGGTTTAAGTGAGGATATATGGAGACAATTAGTAGAATCTGATCCGGATCTTGCAACCAAGTTGTCAATGGCTCGAATTCAAACCAATAGGATTGAATCGCTTCGCGAGTTTGAGGAGTCTATTACTCAAGAAAAATTAGAGAATTATTGGCAGGCATTTTTGTCCAAAAATGATTGGATATTTGGATATGGATTAAGTTATAATTTTACCACCAAGGAGGGTGAGCAAGTGTATGTCGGGGGTAAAAATGTCAATAATAGCGGTGGACAAGTCTGTGACTTTATGGCTGCTTCTGATGGTGAGGCACGTTTCACGGCTCTTGTAGAAATCAAAAGGCCTAGTACCCATTTGCTGGAGAAAGAAGATCGGAATGGCTGCTATCCAATATCAAAAGAACTTGCAATGGCTGTTTCTCAGATACAAGTCTATTGTCAATCTTGGGGAACTTGTAACTCGGCAGAAATATATGATTATGAAGCGGAGCACGGTGTGCTTCGGGTACAACCCAAAGGTATTGTTGTTATAGGAAATAGTTCGGAACTCAAATCCCGACAACAGAAACAAGCGTTCGAATTATTTAGGAGGAATCTGCATAATCCTGAAATAATAACTTATGACGAACTACTTGCTCGAGCGAAGTTTATCACACAAGATCAGTCATCCACACAGTCTCAACCTTCAGAGGAATATGACCCTGATATAGACGACTTGCCCTTTTAACTAGACTGAATGAAATGAAGTATAATTATCTTCCATGTAATCCTTAAATAGGCTATGGCATTATTATCAAACATAGAGAAAGGTGTATTAGTTAGACTCTTCAATAGAGGAGGTTACGTCCTTGATTTCTCTACAGCTGATTTTGACGCTTTTACATTAGAAAGTGTTGGTGTTGCATTGTGTACATCATATGGCCTATCCAAAGGAAAATCTCTCAATGCATTCGTCTCTGAGGCTGACGATACAACAGTTACTAAGTTATTAATTGACTTATTCGAGTACTATGAATTAACATACGCTAAAGAACTAGCCGGAGAAAATGAATATGCTGCGATATACAAGCGATGTAAACCTATTGTACATAGAGTAAAGACAATAATATCAACCTCGGTTTTACCTGTTGAAGATCTTAAAGAAAAATTTTCGAGTGAATATATATCGTCACAGCTTGACATGATGGTACATATGCAATCGAAGAATCCAACAGAAGCCATAGGAAAATCGAAAGAATTAATTGAAAGTTGCTGCAAGACCATTTTAGAAAATAGCAGTATTGCAATAGACAAAAAGTGGGATCTAATGCGGCTCGTTGATGAGACTGTAAAATTATTAAAGATCACACCGCGAGACATACCGGATTCTGCCCCAGAGGCTATTGCTATTAAGAACCTTCTACAGAATATGAAAAATATAGCTCAGAATATTGCTACCATTAGGAATGCTTATGGTAGTGGACATGGGAGAAGTGCATCATATAAGGGTCTTGAAGAAAGGCATGCTAAATCGGCGGTTGGAAGTAGCTTAACCCTTGTTAATTTTTTATGGGACTCTTATGAACGACGAAAAGAATAGTTCAAATGATACTTCCATCAATGACATACAAGGAGATGTATGACCATCTTGCGGCCGATCTCTCGAAAATAAAGATAAAAGAAGAATACCTATTTCCCAAAGCAGTTCGAGAGTTTAAAAAGGAACGGAGATTCCCTGCGTGGAGATGGTATGAGTACTCCATTCCGTCTACCAAGAATAAATATATTATATTCTTCTATGCTGAAAGTCGTGCTTTTATCGAGAAACCCACTGTCAACTCTTTTGCTATTCTCTATGATAATAATAAACGCTTTGTTATTCAATGGATAGCTGGTGGGTATAAGAATACTCCAGATTGCCCACTAACGCTTATTCGACAAATACACGCTTATTCTAGTCATTTTTTGGAGCGTTATAATGAACGATTCTTAAAAGACAAGGCCCTTACTGCAAATGATATAGCTTGTAGGTACTTGTCAAGAAATCAATTTGGGATGCCGATAGAAATGAATGAGGAGATAAACAGAAGGTTATCTGTTTATGGAGAAGGTGCTAAGTATGGTTTCCGAGTAAGGGATGGATTTTGCTTTGCGTTATCAGCAGTTCAGGGCAACATAAGTGATGATGGAGATCGCACAAGAGATAAAATTGAAGCAATGTTGATTTTATATACAACATTTATGAATGAAACGGATCTGAAAGACTCGCAACTATCAGCAATAAATAAAGAACATTATTCCGCATGGGTAAGATGTGTGCAAGATTTTAACAAAGAAGCAAAAGATGGCGTTATAACGCTGACGCTTGAACCATGAGAAAATTAAAATGGGTAAATATTTTTAGTGTTTTCTATTTCGTTCAGTTAAATTGTGATGAATAAATATTGTTTCCTTACTAAGGAATATATGATCAATATGTGTGAGAGACGCAAAATAAGAGACAGAACTTTATAAATTTTCAAGATAATGAAAGATCAGAGAAATTATAATTAACTTTATAATTCCTAATACCCCTCCAATATTATATTTATAAGTAGATTATGTCATTCAAGGCTAAAGTTTCTATAGATGCAAACGGTGTCAAAGAAGAACGTTCTGTACTATTTATACGGAGTCTTTTACTTGGCCGAACTAAAAATGATATTGATATAGGGACCACTCAATCTAATATTGACGGATATATTGAGTTGCTTGATTCATCAAATAGAATCAATGGCAAAATTACCGTTCAGGTAAAAACTGTATCTAAAGAAGATGAAGGACATAATAAGTTTCCTTGCCCGACTTCTTTATTTGCATATGCAGAAACAACAACCGATAATGTATTCCTTTTAGCAGTAGACCATTCTCAGGATAAAGTCTTATATAAACACATTTCACCAAAACTTTTAAAAGAGAATCGTGACAAAGAGCAACAAGAGACTATTACATTGCATTTCAGCCAAAACGAGGAACTGCGTAAAGATAATATTGAGACTGTATTGAAAGATTGGTTAAGTGTATGTAGTAGCCGTGTATATTGTTTAACTCATGGTGAAGCCATTTTAGAGGAGAATGGTGAACTAAAATCATATCTCCTAAATATGCCTAAAATGGCAACAGATTTAAGACCTCATGATATTCAGGAGATTCAAAACTTTATAGATACTTATAACAAATTATTGGAATCTGATTTCAGATACATTAAAAGCGTTCTTTTCCCTAATGTATGGAAACGTGGAATTGCAATATATACATATTCTGATAGTTCATTAGAATATTCTCTATACAATGTAAATGTAGGTGAACTTGTCGCACCAATAGTTCAAATGCCCAAGTGCTCAATTTTTGAGATTAAACACGAACATGACTATGCTTTATTCTCCTGTGCTGAAAATAAACTCAAAAAAAATCCTAATTTATATTCTATATCTATCATAAAGAAACATGTAGAGGACTTTATCAAAAAGCGGAAAATAATTCCACTAGATGAGAGTTTTTTGGTAGAATATATTCATGAGTTTATTGAAGCAAATTGGAGACATCTACATTTAAAAAAGTATTCTGAATTAAATGTGTGCTCGTTGATTCAACACTTTCAATTACAATACCCATACATTGACAAAATGCCAGTACACATAGTGTCAGGAGGAAAATCTCTATATGTAAACACTGTATATGATGCTATTAAGTTTTTATTCGAGATGGGGTATACGACCATACCATATCCCTATCCCGCTAAAGGTTCTTATGGAAATACTGGGATGGTATATGATTTTTATTCTCCAATAACAGCGTTGGAGAAATCTCGAATAGTAATTAGAAATACAATACGGGCATATCAGAATTTTATACAGTCAGAGTTTCCTTCATTAGCAAATGACCTTGATGCTTTTTATGGTGGAAATCTTATTTCTATCTTGGTAGACTATTCTGATCCAGGACATAAATTTATATTTCACATTCATTATTTTAGAAGCATAATACCATCTAATGAAAAGGTTATTATAATTGAAGATATTAGTGATTCGAAGATAATGAAAGAAAATAATTTATCTTCTGCATCGGACCTGTTCAGGAAAAAATCAGTGATGTTCTATGGCCGAGAGTTCTTTTGTTTCAGAGAAGGAGGGCTCAATGATATGACAATATTATTTGGAAAATATAATTGTTTAACCTATTTCTATGAATTATTAGGAACTCATTTTAATGACTATTTTAACCAGCATGGTTGTATGTAATTACAAGAAAAACAAAAGTTTTATTTGATATGGTATTATAAAAGTATTATCTTTATAGATAGCGTTCTTTCTCAATAATGCAGAAATAACAGATTTATTATAATACCATTAAAGTAATTTCTCCCATATCCGCCAAGACTGGCGGGCTATTAGCGGTCGCACGAGGCGGCCGCTTTTTGTGTGCCTGTTTCATGACTTTATCGTCTTAATCCTGTTCTCGGTTTCTTGCTCAATAGGAGGGTGGCAGCACGTGCACAGCGGCGGGCCCATTGCAGGTCGTCATCATCCTTGTCTCGCCAGGGAAGATCACTTTGCGAACCTCCGCCACCACCTCCGGTAGACACGGCGGGCGTATCGAGCATTCCGACAAAGAGTGCTACGGCTATGTCGGTCAGATCACTGCTGTTGGCAACCTCCCGGTAGTCGAACTCTTCATTGAAATAGTCAAGTACCCGCTCCGGGATATAGAAACGCTGTTCCGTTCCGCTATGGGAAGAAAGCGTGTAGGACACCGAGCCGGAACGATAGAGAGTATAGTCCATATCGGCTGCCGGTCTTTGAACAGGTTCCGGCCGATGGCTATGAGAAGTATTGACCTGAGCGGCAAGCCTCTCCCGGTAGTGTAGCTTTTGCCAGGTTCGGGGAAGTTTGGAAATCATCAGGTTACGGGCCACTCCCAGTTCGGAAGCCTTGTATTTGGTATTTCCTTTGAGGATCGCATATCCATGGAGAACATCTTTCTTATCTTTCCGTTCATATACGGAATAGCCTCTCCGGGCAAGTGCCTTCTTGTATTCTTCCCATGACCATGATGGCATGGTTCTCAATACCTCCATGCACTCTCTGCTTACCTCCGGAATGTTGCGACTTCGGATTTCGTCCGCAGTCTTCCAGCCACGTTTCACAGCAACTCGCTCGGCTGCACGTTGCGCCCGAAGATGAATGTTATGGTCATTGTTGATGTTCCCGTTTTCATCAAAACGGCAAATTGCAGCATGGAGATGGGGAACTTTACCTTTGGATTCCATGTGCAGGTAAACCGTGTATTTGCTGTTGGCCAGATTGGTCGGGCAGGAACGGACTTTCCCGTCCTTGCCGGTAATCGTTTGTTTGTCGAACTCTTCAGCGAACTCGTGCCAGAGCTTTTGCCAGTCCTCAATGTCATAGAAACTGGTATGCTCAGGCGATGGACTCAACTCTATTCTGATTATGGAATTCTTTATCGGCCGATGCTGGGAAAGGGTCAACTGCATGGAGTTCCATATTCCCATAGCGTCCAGATCAGGGGGCAACAGATTGTCCAATACCCGATATATTTTTTCCGGATGCTTCTTGTGCTTTGATTCGCCAGTAATATAACGAAGGTCATTGATACCGTAAGATATGGCTTTGGCTTTTGCAATCATTTTTCTTCTTCTGATTTTGGGGTTGACGGGATTCGGTTCTGCTCACGGACGGCCGTCAGGAAGTCGCTGACCGCCTCGGCGATGGGCCGGAGCTTATGGAACCACCCGGCCATGAAGGGGATCTGGTTGAACAGGGTGAGCCGCTGACTTGTGGACATTCCTTGAAGCGCTGAGGTGTACCTGACCAGGTCGGAGCGACAACCGTCCAGTTCCTGCAGCAGGGCGGCCTCCTCACGGGTGAGCCTTGCCCGAGGTGTGTAGCCGTATGCCCGTGCCAGCAGGTAGTCGCTAACGGTCATGCCGCATTGCTGGGCCCGCGCCTGAATCTCTTCTTTCTGTTGGGGCGTTACCTTGGCCCCGATGAATACCGTTCTCTTCGCGTCGGAAGCAGTGTTTTGTTCTATCGTTTCGTGTTCCATGAAAATCATCTGTTATTAAGGTTGAAAAGGTGCGAGCTTGCGAGCAGCGCACCGGCAACAAATGGAAGCCGGCAAGAGCGCCAATGTACAACCGCAACGGAGTGAGGTTATACCTTGGCATATCTTGCAACACTTCGTGTCGGGCTTTGGACAGCGACTCGCACCGGATATACAAGGGTGATTGGCAACTGTATCGGCAGCGGAAGATGGCGCCTTTCCGATTCACTGAAACAGAGGGAGCGGGAAAACAGCCCCTGTGCTCCGGCAGTTCTGCTTTATTCTATATATACACCCTGGCAATAAAGTAAAGTCGGGATCAAATCCGGAGGTCGGGGTTGAGCTGGTAGACGTTATCTTCCCGTATGACCATCTGCTGCTCCCGTAGGAAAGCTGCAACCTTGGTTGCATGGTTGCCCCCGAACTTTACGCCCTGCAGCTCATAGCCCTCTTTTAGCCGTTCTTGGTATTCGCGGTAGCTGCCAATGCTGCCCTCCGCAAAAACGGCATCCAACGCCGCGCGGTGTACATCCTCGGGAATGTCGCGTGCCGGGTCGAACGGTCCCTTGGCCGGACGCCCCGCGCCCCGCTTTCGCGGCTGGTAGGGCTCCACCAGCTCGGGCAGCGTCTCGCTGTTGATGCGGAAGGCGAAGGGCTCGAACTCACGGTCGCGGATATGGATTGCCTCCACCACGCTGATCGACCGCTCCTCTTTGTCCACTTCAACCTGCATGACGGTCTCTGCCTTGTTGTTGAGTTCCGTGCCGATGTGGCCGCGTGCGTTTTCATCATTCTTGTTTTGGTGTAGGATGGTGTGGATGTGGATCTGCCGGTCGTCGGTCCACTGCATGAAACGGGAGATGATGTCGGTCGCCTCCTTGGGCGAGTTGATATCGTAGAGCAGGTCGCGGATGCCATCTATAATCACCAGACCGAGGTGGGGGATGGAGCCGATGGCATGGTCGACAATGGCCAGCCGCATGTCGGGCGGGAATTTGCGCAGCGTCAGCATCACCAGGTTGTCGGGATCCTGCTCTTCGGGCAGTCCCGCCAGCCGCAGGATGCGCCGCAGTACCTGCTGGCAGTGGGGCCGTCCCTGCTCGGTGTCGATGTAGAGGATGCCCCGCTTCTCCTCGGGGAAGGAGGCGCGGTAGTGCAATACCGTGCCGTTCGTCAGGGCCGCCGCGGTGAGGGCCGCGACGTTGAAGGTCTTCTTGCTTTTGGCCTTCCCGATCGAGGCGCTGAAGTTACCCAGCGTACCGATCACGGAGCCGTCCACTCGCAGCACGGCGGGCGACTGCTCGCAGGCGTCCGCTGCCCGCACGGCCGACTCCTCGATGCAGAAGGCCAATTCCTCCGGTGTTGGCGTATGGTTGTCTGTCGTTTCCATCGCCTACCAGTTTTGGGGTTCGGGTTTGCGGCGGTACGAGGCGATCAGGGCCTCGTTCTCCTCCTCGAAGCTTTGCGAGGGCGGGGTTTTGCGGGACGATTCCAGCCACTTGTCCAGCTCGTCCCGATAGATGTAGAGGTGCTTGCCCTGTTTGATGACGGGGATGTTGTCCTTCTTGATCTTGTAGTAGAAAGTCGAAAGGGGCATCCGGAGGTATTCGCACGCCTCCTGCACCGTCATCGGGACGTGCGTGTTCTCCTGCGGTGCGCTCTGCCGCGAGATGTTCTCCGAGAGCAGGTTCTCCATGCTTGCGATACGGTCGCACAGCTCGCCGACTATCGTCGGCAGGTCGTTGAATGTAAGTTGGTCCTTTGCCATGTCTTCATTGTTTTTATGGGGTTCAACATGGTGCAAACCAACGGAATGAATTCACGCAGACCAACGCTGACGGGAATCATTTTTTCATCAGCAGGGGTTCATTTTTCCGATGGCCGCCGATCAGTTCCAGATGGAAGCGGAAATCGCCTTCGTCGGGTATGTCGATTGGAATATGGCTCGGGACTGCGACACGCAGATTGCGCTGCAGGTATTCGACGGTGGCGTTGTTGAGTTCGTGGGGAAACGACAGTTTGATGAACCGGGCCCGCTCTTCGAGCGAGATGTGGAGCCGTTCGCCGATGTTCCATGCCAGGTGGCGCAGCTCCGGCGACCGCAACGGGCGGTCCGGGTTGGAGCGCAGCGGCAGGCAGGAGTCCATCCGGCCGCAGGCCATCTGCTCGATGTTGGTGAGGAGGGTGTCGAGGGCCTTCTGCGACAGGAAGGGTGCGGTTGCAACGGTCACATATTCACGGATGGCCTCCATAAGTTCGGCGTGGCGTCGGGCCTCCTGCTGTTTCATCTCCTCCAGCAACTGGTTGTATCTTTCCATATAGGGATCGCGGTGCGGCCCGGCGGTGATTCCCGTTTCGACCTTGGTGGCCTCCTTGACGGGCTCGGTTTCTATTGTCTCAGCGCGGGTCTCGGCCTGCTCGGTGACAACAGCCCGGGTGCGTTCTGTTTTGTCAGCCTTCAACTTTTGCCGAGTGGCGGAAGGGAAGAGCGAATATTTTATAAGCCAACGGTAGATGTACCGTTGCAACACACCGCACAAAACGATTGATACCACAAGTATAATGATGACGGGTGTTGCCACGGGCGTGATGTTGATGTCGTGGCATAGGTAAAGGTAATTGTCGACAGCGGTAAAGAGGACCGCCGCGATGGTCAGAACCAGACTTATTCTTTTAGCCCGTTTTTGGAGTGTATTAGCCATATCCGCAACTGTTTGTAATCGTTACGGAGGTGAAATTATAATCGTAATTCCGAATAGTCACAAAAAAAAGAGTGATAGTTGCAGCTGTCACGCTAACTATCACTCTTTTTGTGCGATTTTCAAACAAAAATCGTACTTTATCCGTCAAACCCGGCCGAAAACCGTCCGTCATTTCTTCCGCATCAGGGTGATTTTTTTGCTGGCTTCCCGTTTGTTGGCATCCACTACCTTGATATACCGCTGGGTGGTCGTAATACTTTTGTGCGCCATGATGCTCTGGATGGTGCGGATGTCTGTCCCAGCCGCCGCCTGCAGCGTCGCAAAAGTTCTGCGAAAGCAGTGGAAGGAGATGTTCTTGGTGATACCCGCCGAGCGGATCCACTCCTTCATGTAGGTCTGGGTCCAGCAGCGCTGCAACCCCTTGAAGACCATTCCCCGCTTGTCGGGGCTGTAGCCGATCAGATCCAGCGCCTCCTCGCTGATGGGGATGATGTCCTCGGCACGGTTCTTTTGGGTGACGATGTGTACGCACTTGCCGCCGGCCGAGTAGTCCACGATGTCCTCCCAACAGAGGGCGAGGATGTCGCTGATGCGCAGGCTGGTCATGCAGGAGAAGAGCGATGCCGTCTTCAGCACGGGCTTCTTGCAAGGCGTTTCGGCCAGTTTGTAGAGCTCGTCCACAGAAAGATAATCCTTGACCACATCCTCCGTTTCAATCTTGTCCAGGAAATCATTGACATTGGTCTTTATCAGTCCGTTACGATAGAGGATTTTCAGAAGCCCCCTGAATGTAGACCAATATCCCGATGCGGAATTTCGTGTGATACGTCCTTTACGCTTGAGCTTGTTGGCCGTCAGCAGGTGTTCGCGGAACTTGTTGCAGAGGTCGATGTCGATCTCCTCGAAGGTGCACTTGCCGTGTACGAAGTTACGGAAGTGGAGGTAGACGAACTCCCATTTGGGGTCATGTTTGCGGAGCTGACTGCGGAAGTACTCCAGAAAATCGGCCTTGAGTTTGTACTTGTCGAAAAAGTCGTAGCGCTCGTTGACCACCGACTCGAAGCGGCGGCAGCGGATCGCCTCGGCCTTCTCGGTCATCACCTCATTGAAGTTCTGCTCCCGTTTGTTCTTCGGGTCGGCATAGAGGTAGATGCCCAGCGTTTCGTGGCGGATCACCTTCATGGTCTCCTTGTCCCGGTACCCGGGATAATAATCCAGGTAGAAAGACAACATCCGTCCCTTGAGTGGACGGGTTCTCAGAGTTACGGTTTTACATTCGTGCATAACATGAAAAATTTTATGGTTAATACTGATTTTACGGCAAATGTTGGGAATGAGAACATGCTGACCAGCGTCAGCGGCAAATCATTTTGCATCATTTCCCGCGGACTGGAATCGGGGCTATTTTTTGACCCCCATCACGCGGTCGAACTCCACTTTCAGGAAGCGGACGAAGCGCCCGTTCTTTTCTCGGGGAATCTGGTGGAACTGCAAAATACCGTACACTGAGTCACGAGAGAGTTTGAATTTTTCCATTGCCTCCTTGACGGTGTAGTATTCGGCCTTGCTCTCTTCCGCAGAGTTTTTCGAGAGGTCGAAGTGGAGTTTGGAATAGAAAATCTGCCCGTGTTCTTTTTTCGAGGGGATGTTGTTACGGTAGACGTGCGAACGGATGGCGACACGTGTCATGCCGTATTTCTCCTGAATATCTTCGGGCGTGTACCATTCCGTCAGGTCAGAGTCCACCTCATATTTAGCAAAGGCGGCATCAATATGTTTCTTGCTGTAATAGTTGAACTGGCGGATTCTCAATTTCGGAACCTTGTGCTGTCGTGTATAAGTCCATACCCATTTGGCATTGACCTTATATTTCTGTGCAATCTCTTCGGCGGTGTAATACTCGGTGATGTCAAAGTCCTCTTTGGGCATAATACGTTCGTAAGGCTTGGTCTTCATCATCAGCTCGATGTCCGCACGGCGGATGAGCGACTTCTTCCCGCTCAGCCGGGATGCCCGCAGTTTGGATTCCTTGACTAGTTTATAGATGTATTGCCGGGTAACACCCATCAGCTTTGCGGCTTGGGCAAAAGAGAAGAAATCCTGCCCCTCGGCTGCTTGTCGAGGTTGCAATAATTCCTGTGATCGCTTCAACTGTCGCTTACGTTCCCTGATGCGTTCCTTGTAGCCAAGATTGGAACACTGATGGCTACAATAACAGGTTGTTGTCTTTTGAGCTATAAATGGCTTTCCGCACCATTGACAAATCTTTCTTATTTCCATATTTTCCTCCTTTACATTGGGGATAATTTCTCCTTATTTCTCCCGAATTTTGTCAACACATGTAAACCATTGTCAACACACGTCAACTAATGCGTCACTGTGACATTTGGGTAAACCGTGAATTTCTGTCACGGTAGAAATATGTATGAAAAATATGGATAAAAACCGTTACTTCCAAATACGGTCTGGAAAGCATATAAAAACAAAAGTCGCTGATATACAGCGACTTTGTTCTAAATGGTTATGGTTGGTTATGGCTGTTTACAAGCCGTCATTTGCCGATGCAGAATTTCGAGAATATTTGGATGAGAATATCGTCGTTGGTGATTTCGCCTGTGATGGTGCCCAGGTGGTGGATGACCTGGCGGATGTCTTCGCTTAAGAGGTCGGCCGGACGATCGTCATCGAGGGCCGTGAGGGCTCGGTGCAGGGCGTCGAGGGCTTGGCGCAGGGCGTCCAGATGGCGGCTGTTCGAGATGACGGGATCACCGTCGTAGATGCTTCCGGTGTCGAAAGTCGCGCGGAGTCTGGCAAGGAGCCGTTCGATTCCTTCGCCGGTTTTTGCCGAGATGAAAAGAATGTCGGGGTTTGCCGACGATACTCCGTATTCGACCCCGCAGCCGGAGGATACCTTCGATTCGGTGATACGTGCATCCGGGCTGTCGCATTTATTGACGATGAGCAAGCGAGTCTGTTCGGACGTAATCTGTATGGCGGGAGGTATCGGGCAGGTCGCATCGACGACCTGAAGTACGATTTGTGCGCGGCGGATCATCTCCTGCGTGCGGTCGATGCCCATCTGTTCTAGGCGGTCGGCGGTATCGTGCAGCCCGGCGGTGTCGATGAAGCGGAACAGAACGCCGTCGATATTGAGCGTCTCTTCGATCGTGTCGCGTGTGGTGCCTGCGATGTCGGATACCAGGGCCCGCTCTTCGCCCAGCAGACGGTTCAGAAGGGTGCTTTTGCCGACATTGGGTTCTCCGACAATAGCGACGGCCACCCCTTTTTTGATGGCGTTGCCGAGTCTGAACGAGTCCGTCAGGCGGGTGATTTCGCTTTCGATGCGGTGCATCATCTCCCGCAGGCGTGCACGGTCGGCGAATTGAACGTCTTCTTCCGAAAAGTCGAGTTCGAGTTCGAGGAGCGAGGCCAGTTGCAGCAGTTCGTCGCGCAACGCACCCAGTGCCGCCGAATATCCGCCCCGCATCTGGGTCGAGGCCATGGCGTGCGAAGCCCGGGAATCGGAGGCGATCAGATCGGCGACGGCTTCGGCCTGCGCGAGGTCCATCCGGCCTGCGAGGAAGGCCCGAATGGTAAATTCGCCCGGTTGCGCCATACGAGCGCCGGAGCGAAGCAGGAGTGCGATGATTTCGGAGACGATGTAGGGCGATCCGTGACACGATAGCTCGACGGCATCTTCGCCCGTGTAGGAGTGCGGTGCACGATAGATGGCCGCGACTACGTCGTCGATCGTTCTGTCCCCGTCTATGACTTCGCCGTAGTGCAGGGTGTGCCCGGCGGCTTCGGCCAGCGGTTTGCGCCCCCGAAAGATGCGGTCGCAGCAGGCGATGGCTTCGGGACCGCTCAATCGGATGACGGCGATGGCTCCGCCCGAAGCGGTGGCGGGAGCGACGATGGTATCGGTCGATGTGTTCATCGGACGAAGATTATCGGCGGATCGGGATCCTGAGCCGTTGGCCTTCCCGCAGCTTGTTGGCGTTTTTCAGCTTGTTCAGCTTCATGATTTGTGCCGTAGTGGTTCTGTAACGGCGGGCGATCGCACCCAGCGTATCGCCTCGCTTGACCGTGTAGGTGGTGTATGCGGGGGTGGCGTCCGCGAGTTTCTTCTTTTCGATGTTGGCCGGATTGATGTACTCTTTCAGATAGGTGGAGTCCTTCCGGTGAATCTCCTCTTCGCTGGCGATGTACTGGCAGAGGTAGTGCTGGGGGAGTACCAGCGTGTAGCTTTTGATCGTAGCCGGGATGATGTCCATTTTGTATTGCGGATTGAGTGTCCGCAAAGTTTCGATGGGAATGTCGAGTGTCGAGGCTACTTGTCCCAGGTGGAGCAGGCGGGTGACGCGGATCGTATCGGTCGCCAGCGGCATGGGCGGGTTTTCGCTCTGGATACCGTGCTGCTGGTGGTAGGCATAGGCATAGGAGGCTCCGACGAAGGCCGGTACATACCCGCGAGTTTCGCGGGGCAGGTATTCGTAGATGTCCCAGAAGGTCGTCCCTCCGCCGGCGCGGGCCAGGGCTTTGTTTACGTTGCCCGGGCCGCAGTTGTAGGCGGCGATGGCGAGTGTCCAGTCGTGGTAGATGCTGTAAAGGTCCTTCAGATAACGGCAGGCGGCGCGGGTCGCTTGCACCGGGTCCCGACGTTCATCGACGAACGAATTGATCTCCAGTCCGTAACTTTTGCCTGTCGCGGGCATGAATTGCCACAGTCCGACAGCACCCATCGGAGAGGTGGTCGTGGTCGAGAGAGCCGATTCGATGATCGGCAGGGCACGCAGCTCGACGGGCAGGTCGGCCTTGATGAGCTCTTCCTCGATCAGCGGGAAATAGTAGCGTGAGAGGCTCAACACCCGGTTGATTGTCCCGTAACGGGTATCGACGTAACGGCGGATGTAGTTTTTGACGATCGGATTGAAGGGGAGTTGCACCGGTGATACGAGTGCCCGCAGGCGGTTGGCATAGACTGAATCGGGGGTCGTGTCACTCGAGGAAGCGAGGCTGTCGATGTCGATGTAGTCGTTGAAAAACGTATCGTAGGATTGCAGAGTCTGCTTTTCCCGCCAGAGAGCCACGAGCGAGTCGATCTGGGCCGGGGTGAGATTGCGATTCAGTTCCGGACAGTAAGGCTCCGTTTGCTGTACGGTCGTTTTTTCTGTCACTGTTTTCTCCGGTTTGACCGAAACGGGAGTATGGGTCGATTTCGAAGCCTGCTTTTCGGTCTTGGCTTTTCTCTTGGCACGGCGCTCTTTGCGGCTCTGGGCGGTTGCGGTCGCGCAGCCGAGGAGGATCGAAAGAAAGAGGGTGCAGGCGAGGATCTTTCTCATGATGGAATCAGAAATTCAGGTTGAAGTTGAATCCGAAAGTCGGGCGGTGTCCGCCGACGGTCGGGGAATAGACGTAATTCACCGCCGGCGTGAACTCTACGCTTAAATCGTCCGAAATGTCGTAACTTTTCAGATGAGCGTCCACATGGGCGTCGATGATTTGCAGCACGTAAAGTCCGGCAGTGATGATGATACATAAGTCGCGGTTGCGGCGGTAATTGTCCTTGAGGTTTTTGAGAAATTCCGCTGAGTACTTAGTACCGAATTCGCCCTTGGCTACAGGCGGGTCGGGATGGTGCTCCGGGTCTTTCTGGTGCTCTTCCAGGGCTTTGTCGTAGGCGCTACGATCGGAGTAGGCTTTCTTGAAACGCTTGTAGCCGCGATTGTTCCAGTCGATGGTATAGATCGTGGTTGCCAGTCCGCCTACGACGAAAGGCAGTTTCCAGTAACTTTTGTTATAGACTTGTCCGGCACCGGGGAAGATCGTGGCCAGTGTCGTGGCTTTCTTTACGGGGGAGGCGTCGTAGCGGTAGTTGACCGCCGCATCGCCCAGGAAGTAAAGGTAGGAGGCGACCGTAAGCCCGAGATAGATCTGCCTGCGCGTATTGCTGCGGATCATACGGGACTGTACGTCGTCCAACTCCTCCGTGCGGGCCGTACCGTTTTCCAGCAGGGCGTTGTATTGTCGTTTGAGAGGTTTGTAGGTGTTGTTTTCGTGGAAGAAGAGGGTCAGTCCCGCACCTACCGTTCCGTAGAGGATCGGCAGCTTCCAATATTGCTTGTTGTAGATCTGTCCGAAACCGGGCGCTACCAGCGAGATCCAACTTACGCCCGACAGCGAGATGGTATCGCGCCGGGGGCGGAGGTCTTTTCGGCCTGCGAGCGAGTCGGGCGCTCCGAGTGCTGCGGGCAGGGAGTCGGTTTTCAGAAGCAGGGCCGAGTCGGGGACGAATTGCGGGTGCAGTCTCGCAGCCAGCGAATCCCGGAGCCGCAGCGAATCGATGCCCGAACGCAGCAGCGAATCGCGCAGGGTACTGTCCTGAAGCAGAGAGTCCACCCGCATCAGTAGCAGAGAGTCCGTAAGATGGTTTTTGGCCAGGCTGTCCGGTTTGGGCATCAGACCGCTGCGCACGAAAGTTTTCGCGCTACGGTAACGGTCCAACGGAACTTGGGCCGATGCTTCGCCTGCTCCGCACAATGCGAGAAAGGCGAAAAGCACCAACAGACGGATATATCCCCGGGTGTGTTTCATCTATTTATTGTTGCGGATTTCGGCGGAAGCGCCTCTTTTCTCGAATTTTTCGATGAAGCGGTCGATGTCCCGGTCGTCCGAGAAGTCGATCACGATGCGACCGCCGCCGTTTTTCGAGCGTTTGATGCTGATCTCCTGCGAGAAGAATTTTTCGAGCTGCTCCACCAGCCGCGCATACGATTCGGGATACTCCTCGTCTTCGGCCGGAGCTGCGGGTTTTGCCGCAGGGTCGGTCAGTGCGCGGACCAGTTCCTCGATCTGGCGCACGGAGAGTCCCTTGCGGATGCACTTTTTGAGCAGGCGCAGTTGCAACTCTTCGGGAGCTCCGGCGATCGCTTTGGCGTGTCCCATCGAGATAAGCCCCTCCTTGAGGGCGAGTTGTACTTCGTTGGGCAGTTTCAAAAGGCGCATGTAGTTCGACACCGTCGAGCGTTTTTTGCCGACCTTTTCCGAGAGCGCCTCTTGCGTGAGGTTGCATTCGTCGATCAGCCGCTGCATTCCCAGGGCGATTTCGATGGCGTTGAGGTCTTCGCGCTGGATGTTCTCCACCAGGGCCATAGCATGCAGGTTCTCGTCGTCCACTTCGCGGATATAGGCGGGCAGGGACTCCAGTCCGGCTTTGCGGGCGGCCCGCCAGCGGCGTTCGCCACTGATAATCAGGTAGCGTCCGTCGTCGGTGCGTTTGACCGTGATGGGTTGGATTACGCCCAGCGTGCGGATCGAGTCGGCCAGCTCTTCGAGCGCCTCTTCATCGAACTCCGTGCGCGGCTGCGTGGGGTTGGGGAAGATCGCCGAAACGGAGATCTCCGCCATTTCGGTCATCGGTTTGAGCCTGGCATCCAGGTGTTCGCTCCCGAAAATGGCGTCCAGACCGCGTCCTAATCCCTTCTGTTTCATAATGCTATTTTGCTTTTTGATTGCTTTTGCGGTTGCGTTTCAGGAGCTCCTTGGCCAACGTGAGGTAATTAGCCGACCCGACGGCGGAAGCATCGTACAAGATGACGGGTTTTCCGTGCGAGGGGGCTTCTCCTAAACGGATATTGCGTTGAATTATTGTGTCGAAGGCCAGCTCTCCGAAGTGGTTGCGAACTTCGTTCACCACCTGGTTGTTGAGGCGGTTGCGCATGTACATCGTCAGCACGAAGCCTTCGATTTCGAGCGCCGGGTTCAGTCCGTTCTTGACGATGCGGATGGTGTTGAGCAGCTTCGAGAGCCCTTCGAGCGCGAGGTATTCGCACTGTACGGGAATCAGCACCGTGTCTGCGGCCGTAAGGATATTCACCGTCGTATAGCCCAGCGAGGGGGAGCAGTCGATCAGGATATAGTCGTAACGGTCGCGCACGCTCTCCACGATGCGGCGGATCACGTGGTGTCCGTTCTCCATCTTCGGTAGCTCGGTGTCGGCGGCCACCAGGTCGATCGACGAGGGGAGCAGCCAGAGGTTCTTTACGTCCGGGCTTTGGAGGATTACGTCGGCCGCCGTCTTCGCTCCGGTGATGCACTCGTAAATGCCCTCCAGGTTGATATCGAAGCCCAGTCCCGACGTGGCGTTGGCCTGCGGATCGGCGTCCAGCAGGAGAACTTTCTTGCCCAGCAGCGCGAGCGACGCCGAGAGGTTGATGGCCGTGGTCGTCTTGCCCACGCCGCCTTTCTGATTGGCCAATGCGATGACCTTTGCCATGTTTGCTGATTTTAACGGGTTATAATCGGCCAAAAATACGAATTTTATCGGGAAAAACCATAACGATACCCGAAAAATGCCTATCTTCGAAGCGTAAAACAGGTCTTTATACCGAAGATAAAACATAGAAGCTATGGTACATACCGATTCCACGACTCCGTCCGATGTCCGTCCGCAAGCTCCTGTTGGGGATACTCCCGGAACATCCGATCGGGGACAAACGCCGCAACCGGCTCATAAATATCGATTTCCGACCCTTATCGACCTGTTGGCTCTGGTAGGAATCTGGTATTTGCTACAATTCGTCGGACTGCTTGCCGCCCGTCTCGCCGGGTTCGATTTTCCGGACTGGGACTTGTTGCGCGGCAACGTCGCTCCGACGCCCGAACAACAGGACGCTCTGGCGCGTTTTACGGCTTTCACCTACCTGGTGACGATGGGACTGATGATTCTTTTCACGCTGTTCTATCGCCGCTTGCGGCACGGAACGCGCAAGACGCTGCGCTTTTCGGCGCGGGGCCTCAATCCGGTTCTGCTGCTTTGGGGACTGGTGATGATGCTGGCTGCCGGTATCGTCATCGAACCGGTGGTGGAGCTGCTTCCGATGCCTTCGTCCGCAGTTTACGGCCGGGGCTTCTGGGCGATCATTACGCTGGTGGTTATGGCTCCTCTGTTGGAGGAGTTCCTCTGTCGGGGCATCATTCTCGAGTCGGTGCGGGCCAAGTACGGCGTCGTAGCGGCTTTGTTCCTCTCGTCGGCGTTCTTCGCCGTGTTGCACGGACATCCGGCGCTGGCGGTCAATGCTTTCGTGATGGGCCTGATCCTGGGTTTCATCTACATCGAGACCAATTCGATCTTTTCGGTCGTTCTGCTCCATGCCATGAACAACGGCGCGGCTTTCCTGTTGATTATGGTCGGACTGGACGGGGCCACGATACGTTCGGTTATCGGCAGCGATACACTTTATACGATCGTTTACGTCGTTGCGCTCGTGCTTTTCGCCGCATCGGGCTATATGATCTACCGTTTGCTGGCCCGGGTGAAAAAGTTGGATAAAAATACGATCCGGTAACCTGTTGTGACGGTCGGGGGCTATTTTGCGGCGTACCGCAGGAGCGGGATCGTCGGCGGGTATCATGCAGAAGTATTGTCTGTGCCGGTTTTCCCCGGATTATCTGCACCGGAGCATCCGGTTTTTTCGATACGATAAATTAGGGCGTAATGTAATATTCGGGATGCACGGTACGTTAGGTTCGGGTAAAAAGTATCTTTTTTAGACGATAGGATGCGCCTCGGCTTAACTCAAATAAATTTGGTTAGGCTCTCGGCTTTCATTATCTTTGTCCCTTGTAGTTATGAGTTTTTGTGCCAAAATAGGAGCTGTTCTGCTGCTCGTACTTGCGGTAGGGTGCCAGGAAGTGCCCCGCTATTGGGGCGGAGGTCGGGTCGTGTTGGCCGAGGCTGCCGGTAGAAAATTGTACGCGCGAGAGGTTAAGGCTGCGATTCCGAAGGGAGTGGTCGGCGAGGACAGCGTGGCTTTCGTAAACCGTTATGTCGAAAAGTGGGTGCACAAACAGCTTAAATTGCACGAGGCCGAAGAACTTTTCTCCGATGCCGAGCAGGACATCGATTCGCTGGTCGAGGAGTACCGCCAGGCGTTGTTGATCCGTAAGTTCGACCAGCATCTGATCGAGGAGCGCATCGATACGCTCGTTACCGCCGATCAGATTGCTGCCTATCACCGTGAACACGCGTCGGATTTCAAGGTCAATCAAACCCTGGTCAAGGGGCGGATCGTTCGCTTCGACGCCAACAACCGGCAGGCGCCGAAGCTGCGCAAGTTGATGACGCAGCCCGGCTCATCCCGGCAGCAAGAGTTCGCCGACATCTGTACCAAGAACAATTTCGTACTGAACGATTTCTCCTCTTCGTGGGTGACCTTCTCCGAGTTTCTGGGCTATCTGCCCACATTGCGCAACCAGAGTTACGACGCCCTGCTCTCCTCGCGGGCCGTACAGGAGATGAGCGACGGTCATTCGCGCTACTATTTCGAAATAAGCGACGTGCTTCGTCCGGGCGATCCCGAACCGCTGGAGCGCAGCGAAGCGATCGTGCGCCGCATCCTCTACAACCAGCGGCAGAACGAGATCATTCGGGCCTACGACGAGGAGGTTTACCGAAAAGCGGTCGAGGAGGGGAGAGTGAAGATCCATGAAGAAGAAAAAATAGAGAACTGATGAGCAAGAAGATTCTGTTTTGCGCAGCGTTGGTGCTGGCGATTTTTGCAGGGGCCGCCCAGAAGCGGCAGGTGATGCTGGACCGCGTGGTGGCCGTCGTCGGCGGATCGTCGATCCTCTGGTCGGAGGTGGACGAATATGCGGGCGAGCTGGTGGAACAGCGCCGCCAGCAGGGTTACACTTCGGACCGCGATCCCCACGACGAAGCGCTCGAACAACTGCTGATGCAGAAGCTGCTGTTCAATCAGGCGCTCATCGATTCGGTGGATGTCAGCTATTCGGGCATCGCACAGCGGGTGGAAGCCCATTTGCAGGCGCTCATCGACGATGCGGGTTCTATCGCCGCGCTCGAAACCAAACAGCATATGCCGATCTTCAACGTGCGCGAAATGCTGCGTCAGCGTTACGAGGAGCAGGCATACGCCCAGGCTATGCAGAGTTCCGTAGTAGGGAAAATCAAGGTGATTCCCGGCGAGGTGGAGCGTTACTACAAGAAGACCGATCCGGACAGTCTGCCGACTATCCCCGAACAGTACGTTTATGCCCAGATCACCCGTTTCCCGGCGTCGATCAAGGAGGCCAAGCAGCGCACCAAGGAGCGGTTGCTGGATATGCGCGAGCGCATCATCAAGGGGCAGACCCGTTTCGACATCATGGCCCGCATGTATTCGATGGACGGTTCGGCTATCAGCGGCGGCGAACTGGACCCCCAGCCTTTGGACGGGTTCGTGCGGCAGTTTGCGGACGCATTGGCCGATCTGAAGCCGGGGCAGGTTTCCGAGGTCGTCGAAACGCAATACGGTTATCACCTGATTCAGTTGATCGACCAGAAGGGGCGTATGTACCATGCGCGTCATATCGTGTTGCGACCCTCCTATACGCTCGAGGAGCTGGCGGCTCCGGCCCGTATGCTGGACAGTATCGCAAACCTGATCCGTAAGGATTCGATTACTTTCGAGGAGGCGGCCCGGAAGTTTTCCGACGACGATAATTCGAAGATGAACGGCGGCGTGGTGACCAACCACGATTTGCTGGAGGCGGCGCATTACTATGAGGCTGGTGCGACCGAAACACGCTTTCTGAAGGAGGATTTCGGCCGGGCCGGTGGCAAGAGCCTCGACGACTACAATGCCCTGCGCAATCTTAAGGAGGGCGAAATTTCCGACGCCTATCAGACCGAAGACTGGATGGGCAACCAGCTCAGCAAGATCGTCAAGCTCGTGAAGGTGATCCCTCCGCACAAGGTTTCGCTCAATGAGGACTATATTCGCGTCGAACAGCTGGCGCTGAACGCCAAACGCGAGAAAGTGTTCAAGGAGTGGCTCGACAAGAAGATCGAGGGCATGTACATTTATATCGATCCCGAATTTCGGGACGGAGAGTTCGAAAATAAGAACTGGGTAAAATAGAGATCGTCCGATGCCGAAGGGATTGCGAAAAATAGTGTGCGCACTGCTGGTCGCAGGTGTCGCCGGAGGTGTGATCCTCGCGGGGAACAGGCCGCTGGCCGTTCCCGTTGCGGGTGTTCATACCCCGTCGGCTCCGGGTGCTCCGGCCCAGGACCCCGAGTCGAACAAGGTGGTCGATTTCGTCGCCGACCGGGGATATCCCATTCCTTACGGCGATACGACCGCGACGGTGCTCGTAGGGCATTTCGCGGCCCAGCACAACGGGGCGGTCATTACCTGCGACAGCGCGATCCGCTACAACGACAAGCGCATCGAGTGCTTCGGCAACGTACTGATCAATAAAAAAGAGACATACATTTACGGCGACCGGGCCGACTACAACGGTGAGATCAACGAGGCGCGGGTCTATGCTCCGCTGGTGAAGGTCGTCGATGGGGATGCGACGCTCTATACTTACGATTTCCGGTTCAATACGCTGGACAATATCGGTACTTTCAGCGGAGGCGGTATGCTGACCAACCGCGAGAATCACCTCGAATCCGACCGGGGCTACTATTATGCTGATACGCACCAGATTATCTGTGTGGATCGTGTCGAGATGCGCAACGACAAGTACGAACTCAAGGGCGATTCGGTGGTGTACGATACGGATACCGACCAGGCTCATTTCTTCGAGCGAACCAACATCTGGAACGAAGGCGGCGATTACATTTATGCCGACCGGGGACGTTACGAAAAGCCGCGCGAGCTTTACGTGCTGACTCGCAACGGGTATGTGATGACCGAAAAGCAGGAGCTGTGGAGCGACAGCCTCGACTATTACCGGGAGTCCGGGCATGCTCTTTTGTTCCGGAATATCCAGATCGACGACGCCGAGCACAAAGTGCTCGCTTTCGGCGATTACGGCGAATATTGGAAGGAGCCGGGCAATGCTCTGCTCACGCAGCGACCTTCGGTGGTCAGCTACGATACGAGTCAGAGCGATTCGCTCTATATGTGTGCCGATTCGATGTTTCTTTATACGATCTCGAAGAGCGAGCAGGCACGTGCCGATTCGTTGGCGAAGGTGAAGGCAAAGGCGGCGGCATTGGCGGCAGATTCTCTGGCCGGCTCTAAGGGGGGACCGTCTGTGGATTCACTGGCTGCGAAACCGAGTGCTGCGGGTCCAAAAGCCTCGCAGGATGGATCGCAGGCGGATGCCGCTGCTCCGCAGGCTGCGGCCGGAGCCGTCGAAACCTCGTCCGAAACTGCGGATGCCGGTTCTGGTTCCGCTGCAGAACCCATAGCGGCTGTTCCGGCTGAAAAAGGAGGAACGGGGGGCGATTCTCTGGATGCCGCCCCAGCAATAGATACGCTTCTTTCCGACAGCCTTGATCGGGTGGGGGGCGGAATGACCCCTGCCGATTCCGTGGCCGCCGTTTCTGCGGTGGATACGCTTTTTTCCGACAGCCTTGCGCAGGCCGGTCCAAAATCGCTTCCTGCGGATTCTTCCGTGCATATTCTTTCCAAGCGGGAGCGGAAAGCCCAGGCCGACAGCTTGAAAGCTCAATTGCGGGCACAGGCCGACAGCATAGCGTCCGTGAAAAAGGCGCAGGCGGCAGCGGCCCGCAAGGAGAAGCTGGCGCAGATCGCCAAAGCACGTCAGGCTCGGGCTACTGCCAAGCTCGACGCTGCGAAACAGAAGGAGGAGGCATTGCGCAGAAAGAACCTGGAGCGCCGCGCCGAACGTATGGAGAAAATCTGGGCCAAGCGGCGTGCCAAAACCGGGAAGGCGATCCTGAAAGGCAAGCTTCCGGCGTCGGCTCTCGATTCGCTGGTCGCCGACTCCCTGCGGGAGGCCAGGGCTTTTGCCGCGTTGGATTCTTTGTTCCGGGACTCTCTTGCTGCGGATTCGCTGGGACGCGATTCCATGCAGCTCGATTCGCTCAAGGCCGGGGTTGCGGCAGCGGACTCTTTGCGGGGGGATTCGATCGCTGCACCTGCTGGAGATTCCCTCTACCGGTTGGTCAAGGGGTATCGCCGGGTAAAGATCTTCCGCAACGACTTCCAGGCGGTCTGCGATTCCCTGGTGGCCGTTTCCACGGACTCGATGATCCTGCTCTATATCGATCCCGTGCTTTGGAATCAGGACAACCAGATCACTTCGGACGTGATGAAGATCTATACCGAAAACTCCAAACTCCAGAAAGCGGAATTCGTCGGCCGTCCGGTTATGTCGAGCGAGATCGACACGATGACTTACAACCAGGTGACGGGCAAGCTGATTACTGCCTATTTCCGCGATAACAAGATCTATCGCAACGACGTGGACGGTAACGTGCAGACCATCTATTATATGCAGGAGGACGATTCGCCCGAACCGGTGGGGCTGGTTTCTATCCAAAGCGGTGCGGCTACCTACTATATCGACAACAATACGGTCGAAGGCATTACCTACCGCAATCAGCCGGTCTTTTCGATCTTCCCGATGGATAAGATTCCGGAGACGCAGGCTCTTTTTCTCGAAGATTTCAAGTGGGAGGGACACCGGCGCCCGGTGCTTCGGGAGGTTTTCGACCGGACGATTCGCCCTTCGGAGCGTGCGGAGAAGAGTGCGCTGCCGCGACCCGATTTTCCGATCACGCGCCGTATCGAGGAGTATAAAACGTTGCTCATCGAGTCCGGAACCTGGGTGGACCGCGATGACAAGCTGACGCCCGAAGCGCTCGAGTGGCTTCACTGGCTGGGGTATTGATCTCAGTCATACGGCTCTCTTTGGGCTTTCGGATAGGATATAATCGGCCCTCCCGGATTCATCCCGTCAGGTAGAATCCGGGAGGGCCGGTTTGTCGGGTCGGTGAGAAATTCTTTCGTTTTAGGCGGAAGAGGGGAAGATATGCGCTATTTTTGTTCTCCGAATCAAAAGACCGTGCTTCGGACGCGCCGTATTGTCGAGCTGCGGAGCGGTCCGAAGGATGCGAAAGTTGCGAAAAAGGTTCCGTACCTGGAGTGCGGAGCCGTCGGTAAAAAGAGTCGATTTATGAAAAAGAGTTTGATCGCCCTGGCTTTCGGCACGTTGGCTCTCGGCATGGCCGAGTTCGTCATGATGGGGATTCTGCCCGATGTGGCGAGGGATTTGGGCGTTTCCATCCCCCGGGCCGGGGACCTGATTTCGGCCTATGCCATCGGGGTTTGCGTCGGGGCTCCCGCGACGGTGCTCATTGCACGTAAGCGGGCGTTGAAGGGGATTCTGCTCGCTCTTGCCGCTCTTATTGTTCTGGGTAACGTCTGCGCTTCGCTGGCACCCGACTTTTGGGTGCTCTTGGCGATGCGGTTCGTGTCGGGCCTGCCTCACGGGGCTTTCTTCGGGGTAGGTTCGATTGTTGCGGAGCGGGTGGCCGATCCGGGACACAAAACCCAGGCCGTGTCTATCATGATCCTCGGGATGACTGTCGCCAACCTGTTCTGTGTGCCGTTGGGTACCTATTTGGGCAGCTATCTTTCGTGGCGGCTGGCTTTCGGGATGGTCGGGCTGTGGGGAATTATGGCTCTGCTGCTGATCGCCCGCTGGGTGCCTGCCCTGCCGGCGCTGCCCGATACGGGATTGAAGGGGCAATTCCGGTTCCTCGGTTCGCGGGCTCCCTGGCTGATTTTGTTGGCTACGCTGCTGGCCAATGGAGGAGTTTTCTGCTGGTACAGCTACGTGACTCCGACCATGACGCGTGTGGCGGGCATCCCCGGGCAGGCGATGACAGCCGTGATGATGGTCGCGGGGCTGGGAATGCTGGTGGGTAATCTCGCGGGCGGGCATCTGTCGGACCGCTTCTCTCCCGAACGGGTCGCCCGTTTTATTCAGGGGATGATATGTCTGTTGCTCGTAGGGATCTTCTTCGCGGCTCGGATCGACTGGCTCGTGATTCCGCTGATGTTCCTGACGACGGCTTCGCTCTTCGGGGTTTCATCGCCCCAGCAACTGCTTATTCTGGAGAATGCGCCGGGCGGGGAGATGCTCGGCGCCGCGTCGATCCAGATCGCGTTCAACCTCGGTAACGCTTTGGGCGCCTACTTCGGCGGTCTGCCGATCAGTTTCGGTCTGGGGCCTCAATATGCCGCCCTGCCCGGTGCGGCGATGGCCCTGCTGGGCTTCGTCATGTTCTCCGTCTATTGCAGTCTTTACGGTCGGAATAAAACTCATAGAATATTGTCGGAAAATGAAATGCGCGGATAATCGGGAAGAGCTGTTCCCGGTGGTCGATGCTGCCGGACGTGTCGTCGGCCGGGCCACGCGGGGCGAGTGCCACGGCGGGTCGATGCTGTTGCATCCGGTGGTGCACCTCCATCTGTTCAACTCCCGTGGGGAGCTTTACCTGCAAAAACGTCCGGCGTGGAAGGATATCCAGCCCGGACGGTGGGATACGGCCGTAGGCGGCCATGTGGATTGGGGGGAAGAGCCTCTCGTTGCCCTGCGGCGCGAGGTGCGCGAGGAGGTCGGCGTGACGGATTTCGTGCCGCAGCACGTGCTGACCTACCTGTTCGAGTCGGAACGCGAACGGGAGTTGGTCTATGTCTATAAGACGGTGTACGATGGGCCTGTCGTACCGAGCGGCGAGTTGGACGGAGGCCGCTTCTGGACACTGCGCGAGATCGCCGAAGGAGTGGGCGGCGGGATCTTTACCCCCAATTTCGAAGGCGAGATCCGCCGTGTGGCGGAGCTGCCGGATGTCGGGCGTTGAGTCCCCGGTTCCGTTCGCTGCGCCTCTTCGGAACGCAGGGCGGTCTGCCGTCCGGCGACCGCTAAATAAAGCACATGATCAGAATCTGAATGATGATGACCCGCAGGAACATGCATACGGGATAGACCGTCGCGTACGCCACGGCCGGATGATCGCCGGGGATCGAGTCGTTGGCATAGTTCAGCGCCATCGGGTTGGCCATGCTGCCGCACATGATGCCGGCTACCTGTCCGAAATCGAGTTTGAAGAACCGCAGCGACAGGGCGGCTACGATAACGATGGGGACGAACGTGAGGAGGAATCCCAGTCCGATCCAGAGCATTCCTTCGGGGCGCATGATCGTTTCGACGAAATGGGCGCCCGCTTCGAGCCCCAGGCAGGCCAGATAGAGCGACAGTCCCAATGCCCGGAGCATCAGGTTGGCGCTCAACGTGGTGTAGGTGACGATGTGGATGCGGGGGCCGAAGGTCCCGATCAGGATGCCGAGGATGATCGGGCCGCCTGCGAGTCCCAGTTTGACGGGGAGGCTGATACCCGGTACCGCGAAAGGGATGCTTCCCAGCAGCAGGCCCAGGAGCAAACCGATGAAAACCGGAATCAGGTTGGGTTCGTCGAGCTGTTTGACGGCATTGCCGAGGATTTTTTCGACGCCTTCGATCGCCTGCGCTTCACCCACTACCGTCAGGCTGTCGCCCAGTTGCAGCGTGAGATCGGGCGTGGCGAGCAGTTGTACGCCCGAACGATGCACCCGGCTGATGTTGATGCCGTACAGGTTTCGCAGACGCAGCGAGCTGAGTTTGCGGCCGTTGATTTCGGGGCGGGTGACGATGATCGACCGGGAGATGAGCTGGCTGTCCAATGCGTTCCAGTCGATGTCGTGCGTATTCCAGTCTTTCTGTACCCGCTCGCCGAAGAGGAGTTCCAGTGCCTGCACGTCGTCCGGCGAGGTGATTACCAGTACCAGATCACCCGATTCGAGGGTCGAGTCCGAAGTCGGAATCGAAACCTGCCCGGCACGCCAAAGGCGGGAGATGACGAAATGGTGGTGGCTGTATGCCGCGACGTCGCGGATGCTTTTGCCGACGACGCCGGGGTTGGAAATCTTGAATTCGACGATGAAGATATTCTTTTTATGTTCGGCGTCCGGTTGCGGAATGTCCGAGGGCCGGGCGAAGAGTTTGCGTACGGCGATGATGCCCAGAATCACGCCTACGACACCCAGCGGGTAGGTCAATGCACAGCCCAGCGTGGCGTTGTTGCTGTCCAACTGCATCTGCGAGAGCATCTGTTGTGCCGCACCGAGCGCCGGGGTGTTGGTCGTGGCGCCGCACAGGATGCCTGCCATGTCGCTCATGGGAACACGGGCCGCATAGCCGAGCCCTACGGCCAGTGCCGAACCTGTCAGGACGATGAGCGTGGCGAGCGAAACCAGCCGGATGCCGCCCGAGCGGAGCGAACTGAAGAAACCGGGGCCGACCTGCAATCCCAATGCATAGACGAAGAGTACGAGCCCGAAACTTTCGGCGAAAGCCAGCATCGAAGGATCGACCGAGAGTCCGAAATGGCCCGCTGCGATGCCGATGAAGAAAACGAACGTCACGCCGAGCGAAATTCCGAAAAAACGCACTTTGCCCAGCATCATGCCGAACACCGAGATCAGCGAGAGCACGACGACGGCTTGAATGGCCGAATGTTGGGTAAAAAGATCCGTAAACCAGTCCATTTTGTTTCGTTCCGGGATTGTTCCGGCTGCAAAAATAGCTGTTTTTTCCGAATGGAGATGTGCGGATGCCTCTTTTTGCCGGATCGCAGGAATGAACGGGCCGAATATCCTTATTGCCAGGGACGGGCGTATCCGTCGGATCATTTCCGGGGAGAGGGTGTATGGCGCCTTGTCGGGAAGCGCTCTCTTCGCATTTTCGGAGTAGGCCGGCCGGCGAGTTCGCGGAGCGTGTCGCCGTTGGCGCGGAGGATGGTCAGGATGCGCTCCTCGGAGAGAAAGAATTCCTCTTCGGAGAGGATTTTCAGGGTGTCGTCGAAGCGCAGACGCTGCGTTTCGGTCCAGTAGTGATAGCGGTGGCAGAGCATTTCGTCGCGTCGGGCGATCAGGGCTTTGTTGCGTCCTCGGGGCATGTCGTGTGTTTTTTAGTCGGATGAAACAGTGTCATTGCCGTCCGGAAGAGTCCGGCGGCAGGCGGAAATCGAAAAAATAGAGAAAGGATGGGCGCCCGTTTCGGGAAACGGGAAGGGCGCGTCTGCAAATATACGCTGACGAAAAGGCGAAGTCAAGAGGTCGTCGTGTTTTTTTGAGTTTTCGAATTAAATATTATTCGTATATTTGCACCCGCAAAAGGTATCCGTATGTTTTTTCGAAGCGTGCGGAGTAATAGGGAATCCGGTGCGAATCCGGAACAGTGCTCGCTGCTGTAAGTCCTGTTTCCTTTCGGGGAATAGTTCGATCGCTCTCTTTTGCCACTGGCCATGAAGCCGGGAAGGCGCGACGGACGGGATGAGTCAGAAGACCTGCCTTTGCACGAAGATTTTACACCTGCGGGTCACGGGATGGAATCACGAATGTCGGTTGCTCTGTTTGCTCGATTTCCCCATTCAGTCGATTTTTCCGGACCCGGTGTTGCCATGAGCCCCCGAAGCGTATGCTTTGCGGCGATCTTTCGTACAGGAGGAAACATACAATTTATTAAATAATAAAAGATTATGAAAAAAAGAGTATTTTTGGCTTTGCTGGCTGCGGCTGCGGTAACTTTCGTCGGATGTTCGAAGGACGACGACGGGCCGGACGAAGGACCCCAGACCTATACGATCACTTTCGAGGGCGACGACTGGTCGTCGCTGGTGGTGGCGAACTATAACGGCGGTAAGGCGATGTCCGTAGTTTACGAAGATAAGGCGTACACCTGGACCGATCAGACCACGCAGCTGACTTCGCCCTGTCCCGAAGGTTGGGGATACCCGTTTATGGTATCGTCCTACAACTCCAAGGATATCGAGAAGTTCAACACCTACGAGCTTGACCTCTATCTGTACAATGCACAGAACGAGGATGCTACTACGGGCGGCGGCCACGACGGATCGGATAATTTCCTTATCGGTTACGGCAACTACGACGAAGCGCACCCCGACTATGGCGACAGCCGTCCTATTTTCGCTTTCGCCGACGGTGTAGCGCGTACGATCCAGAGCTGTTACATCAATTCGACTTGCTATTTTTTGAGTGTGGCGGCCAAAGGCAATGCCCTTGCACCTGCGCTTGAGGAGGGTCAGGATGTACTGATTCATGCTACGGGTTACGATGCCGCAGGTAAGGAGACCGGCACCGTGACGATGACTTTCGCATCGAAGGACAAGCTGATTAAGGAGTGGACCAAATGGGACCTCTCTTCGCTGGGCAAGGTGGCGAAGGTGCGTTTCAATATGACGGGCGGCCCCGATAACGGTTATGGCTTCTCGATGCCGGCCTATTATGCTCTGGATGACATAACGATCGAGCTGTAATGTTTTTCCGGAGAGTTTCCGGACCGATTTCGGCGATCGTTTCCGACTTGCGGAAAAGTCCGTGACGGACTGCACCGGGCGGAGGCGACGGTTTTTGAAGATAAATCGTTTTTGTGTGCGTCGGCAGGGCGGGTTTCCGCTCTGCCGCGTGCCGTAAACGCGAATATATGTAACGTGCTATGTGGATTTTTTCGAAAAAACATTTCCTGTTTTGGATGGCGTTGGCTGCACTGTTGACGACCGCCTGCAACAAGGACGAAGTGATTTTGGACGACCGGGATCATGCTCCCGTCATTACGCTCGACAGCGAGTCGGGGGTTTATACCGTCAAGACAGGCCGGGAGCTGACCATCGCTCCTACGGTGGAGTATGCCGAGGGAGCTACCTACTCATGGATCGTCGATGGCAAGCTGGCAGGTTCCGAACCGACCTATACGGCCGTCTTTACCGAACTGGGGGAAGTGTATATTACTTTCCGTGTCGAAACGGCTGCCGGAAAAACCGAAGCGGAGCTGCGGGTGGATGTGCTGGAGCTTACTCCGCCCGTCATTTCGCTCGCACTGCCTGCCGAGGGGCTCAAGGTTCTGCCGGGTGTCGAATATACCTTCACTCCCGATATTCAGCATTCGGACCAGGAGGACTTCCGCTGCCGATGGCTCTGTGCCGGCGAGGTCGTTTCTACGCAGATGAGCTATACCTTCCGGGAAGAGACGGTGGGAAGCTACCCGATCCGTATCGAGGCATCGAACGACGACGGAACTTCCGTCAAAGAATTTGTCGTGGAGGTCGTGGAGAAGATGCCTTCGGAGGTCCGCTTCGAAAAGCTCTCTCATTACTGTAAGACGACCGATCGGAGTACGTTCGTCGGCCGTGCGGTCTATCTTGCGCCGTCGTTGGCTTATGTCGCCGATCCGCAGTTCGCCTGGTCGGTCGATGGGGAACCGGTCGCTGCCGAAACGGGTGCCGTGTTTAAGTTTACACCCGACGGGCCGGGCGACTATACCGTTCGGGTCGATGTGACCGAAGGCGGCGATGCTTCCGAGCGTCTTACGCGAAACATCGTCCGAGGGGTTGTCACGCTGTCTGCCGAGATCATCGTCCACGCCTTTGCGGACGAGGAGCAGCGCCGACGCCCGGCGAGTGCGGCCAGCAGTCGTTTCCAGAATGCGGTTTACGAATTTCTGCCCGCTCCCGGGCAGTTGGTCGGCGAAAAGACCGAAGCCGGATATACGGGCAACGAGCGTACTCATGAAGATGCCGTAGCTTATGCAGCCGGGAGGCTGGAGGCGCGGAGTTATGTTTCGCTCGGGGGATTCGGCGGTTATCTGATCGTCGGGTTCGATCACAGTATCGCCCGAATGGAAAGCGGCTACGATTTTTCCATTCAGGGGAATGCGTTCGACACCAGCTCGGAGCCGGGTGTGGTGTGGGTCATGCAGGACGTGAACGGCAACGGCGAGCCCGATGACGAGTGGTATGAGTTGCGGGGCAGCGAAACGGGCAAGGAAGGGACTGTCTCCGGTTATGCCGTGACTTATTACCGACCTGCCGGAAAGGGGATGGACGTACAGTGGACTGATTCGGAAGGTCACAGCGGCACGATCGAGTATAAGGGAGAATTTCACGACCAGGATTTCTATTATCCGGCTTGGGCCGCCGATACTTATACGTTGCGCGGTACGCTGCTCGAATCCCGGAATATGGTCGATGACAGGGGATTTTGGATCAACCGCCCTTACGACTGGGGCTATGCCGACAATTACGGAAGCGACTGTCTTGCGGGCGGCGATGCGGTGGACGGAAAGGGACAGAGCAACGGATTCCGAATCGCCAATGCCATGCAGCCCGACGGAACGCCTGTCGAACTGAAGTACATCGACTTCGTCAAAGTACAGGTGGGGGTCAATGCCAAGAGCGGTCCGCTGGGCGAGGTTTCGACCGAAGTTTTCTCCTTCGCCGATCTTTCGATCGCGGAGTAAGGCTGCGGAACGAATCCGCCGGATTGCCTCTCTTTTCCGCTTGGGACAGGAGAAGAGTTGCCCGGAAACATCTGCAGAGAGAGAATCTACATCGACAAGAGAAGTTCCCGGAAACGCAAATCGTTTCCGGGAGCTTCTCTCTTGTACTGCTTGCGGTCGGAGTCTTCGGGTTTCGTTTACCGCGCTTAAAGCGTCAGGGGGAAACCCGCGTAGAAATCGAGGATCTTGGTGCGGAATATGAATTCGTATTTGGCCTGGATCTGGTCGGATTCGGCCTTCTGCATGCGGGTCTTGGCGTCGTTGTAGTCGAAGGTCGTCGAGCGGCCCGCAGCGTATTTCTCGGCTTCGTACCTGAAGGCGACCTGTGCGGAATTGAGCGCTTTTTCCGCCGAACGGTATTTCAACAGGGCGGCATCGGCCTGGTAGTAGGCCGTTTCGATCTCTTTTTGCAGGGTCTGCTCGGCTTCGGTCAGGACGAGCTGCTGGCTCCGTACGCCCAGTTTGGCCGTTCGCACGCTGTTGCGGGTCGCCATGCGGTTGAAGATGGGGATGTTGATCGCCACCCCTACGTATTCGGTGCTGTTGTTGCGGAACTGGCGTCCGAAAGCGGGATTTACCGCACCCGTAGCGAACGAGTGATAGACGTTGGTGCCGTATCCTCCTGTCAGCGTGATCTGGGGGTAGTAAGCCGCACGGGACATCCGCACCGCCCGGAGAGCCTGCTCGAGGCGGAAGCGCTCGGCCTGTATGCGGGGACGGTTGTCCAGGGCGTAGGAGAGCACTTCGGCCGGGTTACGCAGGTGACGCATCGACTCCACGGTGAGGCTGTCGAAAGTCGGGGCGACTATGTCGAATCCTTCGGCACTCGTCCGGTTCAGGGCCTGGCTCAGGGCCAGCAGGGAGAGTGAGAGGTCGTTGCGGCTTTGGGTTAGTTTGTATTCGTCGGCCGCCAGCAGGGCTTCGTTTTCGTAAAGCACCGACTCGGCGACTTTGCCCGTTCGTACCTGCTCCCGGCTGCGTTCCACCTGTTGTGTGCTCAAGGCGAGCGCTTGCTCTGCAACATTAACCAACTCCTTTGCGACCAGCACGTCGAGGTAATACGACATAATATTGACCGATACGTCTTCACGGATCCGGTCCAGGTCCTGGACAGCGGCTTTCAGGCTCAGCTTGCCTGCTGCGATTTCGTGGTTGATGCGTCCGCCCATGAAGAGCGGCAGCGAGGCCGAAACGCTGAGCGAACCCGACACCTGGTTGTTGTCGGCGTAGGTGTTGTTGCTGATGAGGCTTCGTCCGAAGCTGAAGTTCGTACCGAGGTTGGCACCGAGGTCGGGCAGGCGGCTGTGGCGCGAGGTGTTGAGTTCGACGGAGCGCTGTTCGACTTGCAGCGCCTGTTGCTGGATCTGTATGTTATGTTCGTGGGCGTATCGGATGCAGTCGTCCAGGCTCCAAGGGCCTGCTTCGGGTGTCGGAGTCGGAATTTGGGCCTGCGCCGTGCTGCCCGCGAGCAGCAGTGCGATGAAAAGAGTTCCGAATTTCATGGTGGCAGGGATTTAGATGGACTGTTGTTGGAGGTTGCGGACTTTGTCCGTTTCGGTGACGCCGGATACGATTTCGATGTTCACGCCGTCCGACAGACCGAGCGTTACGTCCCGTTTCTCGAAGGTTTGTTCGGGGCTCTCCTCAGGACTGGTGAGGATATAGACGCAGGGCTTGCCCTCTTCGAACTGGATGGTGCTTTCGGGCAGTGTGAGAACACCTTCGCGGCTGTCGGTCACGATGCTGGCATTGGCGCTGTAACCTGCACGGACGAAGACCGATTCCGGGATCTTGGCGGCGGCCTTCACCTCGAACATGATGATTCCGTTCACATCGGCGGCTTTGGGCGAAATGTACTCCAGCGTGGCTTGGAGGACGGTACCCTGCATGGCACCGATGGTCAGCACGACGGGCATGCCGGCGTGCAGGCGGCCGATGTCGGTTTCATCGACATTGCCCCGGAAGAGCATGTCGCCCATGTCGGCGACCGTGGCGATCGTGGTGCCGTCGTTGAAGGTATTGGCCTGGATCACCGAGTTGCCGACCTTGATCGGTACGTCGAGGATCATACCCGTGATGGTGGAGCGTATCTGGGTGTTGCTTAAATCTTTGTATCGGTTGGTAATACCGGTTTTGACGATTTCCAGGTTGTCTTCGGCATTCTGGAACTCCTCTTCGGCCTGGCGCAGGGTGGTCTGCCCCTTCTCGAACTCCTCCTGCGATACCACGCCTTTGGCATAGAGGGCTTCGGTGCGTTCGAACTCCTTGCGGGTCTGGTCGAGCGAGAGCCGGGCCACCGTCACGCGGGATTCGGCGGCATTGAGGGTTCCCATTTCGGGAATGACCTTCACCGTAGCGATGACGTCGCCCTGTTTTACACGGTCGCCGGCCTTGCAGAGCACCTCGGAAATGATACCCGAGATCTGGGGCTTGATGAGCACCTCGTCGCGGGGTTCGACCTTGCCCGAGGCGATGACGTACTGACGGATCGTGTCGCGCACGGGGGTTGCGAGGGTGTAAACCACCTTCACGGGGCGGGTTTTGTTCCAGAGGAAGACGAATGTGCCGACGAGCAGCGCGAGGAACAGGATGCCCAGGAAAATCTTCAGAAACTTTTTCATATTATGTCGGTTTTTTGCGTTTGTTTCGAGTTTCGGGGTTTACTCTTCGCGGATCGCATCCACGGCTTTGATCCGCAGTGCCCGGGTCGCAGGGATGATGCCTGCCAGCAGGCTGCCCAGGACGAGGATCCCCAGCGCGAGTATTCCCATACCGAAGGAGATCTGCCATGAAATATCGGGCAGGTGTTGGTCCATCTGGGCGGCCCGCGCGTAGAAACTGTCGGCGATGGAGAGAACGCCTACGCCCGCACCGAAACCGAAGATGCCCGCGATAAAAGTGAGGATGAAGCTCTCGGAGAGGATTTGCGAAAGGATCGTCAGGGGCGAAGCGCCGATGGCGCGGCGGATGCCGATCTCCTGCGTGCGTTCGCGTACCAGCACCAGCATGATGTTGCTGATGCCCACGATGCCCGCGAGCAGCGTACCCAGACCTACGATCCACGTAAGCAGGGAGATGCCTCGGAAGAGCCCCATGATCTTGCCGAAGACCTCGGAGGTATCCTGAAAATAGATCGCCTTCTTGTCGTCGGGAGCGATCAGGTGCCGTGCGGCGATGCTTTGCCGGCACTCCTGGATCACCTCTTGGGTCGGTTCGTCCGCATATCCGGTGAGTGCCAGCATGTCGATCGTCCGTCCCAGTCCGTACATTTGCTGTACGAGCAGCGCCGGGATGACGACGGTCCGCTCCGGGTCGCTGAAGGCCATCATACCGCCCAGGGGTTTGGTAACGCCGACGACCGTGAAGTAGGAGCTGCCGATCTGGATCGTTTTGCCTGTGGGATCTTCTCCGCCGGGGAAGAGGTCGCGCCAGACCTGAAGCCCGATTACGCAGACTTTGCGCTGGCGCAGTTCATCGACTTCGTTCAGGTAACGCCCCATGAGAATCTGTTGAGGAGCGATCTGCTGCATGTCGGGCGAGTAGCCCATCAGTCCGAATTCGCCTTTGTGGTCTTGGTGGCTCATGTTGCGTTGATTGCCCCAGCAAACAGCCGAGATGTATTCGATGCGGGGTAGTTTCCGGAGCGCTTCCAGGTCGTCCCAGTCCAGTTCCCAGCTGCGGCCCGTAGGCATACCTTCGTAAGGGACGGAGGTGCGGTCGGACATGATGAAAATGGCGTTGGTGGCCGTGCCGCCCAGTTGGGCGCGGAACATGCGGCCCAGCCCCGTGCCGGCACCCAGCAGGACGATCAGCATGAAGATACCCCAGAAGACGCCCAGCGCCGTCATGATGCTGCGCCTGCGGTTGCGGGAGATCGTCTGCCAGATTTCGTTCCAGCGATCCGTATCGAAAAATCCTGTCATAGTTTGGTTCCTTTTCTTTCTTCCGGGTGTCCCGGGCTCGTTGTTGCTGTTCTCTTTTCGGTCTGTCGTAGTTTCGCGGCTTGGCCGCGTATTCAATTCTTACCCACCCCTCAATCCCTTCATCGGGAGGGGACTTTTGTCGTCCTTCGGACTCCGGGGTGCTTCCTTATCTGTTCCCCGGTCGTTGTGGGATTCGTTGTCGCGCAGTTATTTATTGTGCCGCAGGGCATCGACGGTCTTCAGTCGGGCAGCCCGGCGGGAGGGGATGTAACCTGCGATAAGTCCGGCCAGAACCAGGACGATCGTCGCGCTTACCGCTACCGAGAGGTTCAACGTCGGATTGACGAAGATGTTGAACGTGTTCTCCCCACCGGGCGGAGTTTGTGTCATGAGCTTGTTCACTCCTTCCATGGCGAATACGCCGAGCACCATCCCGATATAGCCGAATGCGGCGGTGATCATCACCGATTCGGTCAGGATCAGTCGGATGATCGACGAGGGTTTGGCCCCGAGCGCCTTGCGAATGCCGAATTCAAAGGTGCGCTCCTGCACCGTTACCAGCATGATGTTGCTCACGCCCACGATGCCTGCGAGCAGCGTTCCCAGACCGATGATCCAGATGAAGAGGTTGATGCCGCCGAAGACGAGCATCATGTTCTTGTAACCTTCCATGCGGTTGTAGATCCAGACGGCGCTTTCGTCGTCGGGCGCGAAGGTGTGTTCGGCGGCCAGACGATTGCGGAGCCGCTGTTCGAATTCGGCCATTTTCTGATCGGTGTCGATGTCTTTCACCGAAAGATAGGTCTGTCCTACGCTCGGATCGCTGTGGTTGAAGAGCAGTTGGGCGGTCGTCAGCGGGATGAAGGTGAATGTGTAGGAGCCGAACTGGTCCATCTCGAAAACACCGATGATGCTGTACGATGTTCCGTTGACCAGGAGGTGCTGTCCGACGGGACTTTGACCGTGAAACAGGACATCCCGCACGTTTTTATCCACGACGATCACCTTGCGCCGCTCCCGAAGGTCGGTATCGTTCAGGAAGCGTCCGTCGAGCACCCTGACATTCATGATTTCGCGGTATTCCGGGTCGCTGCCGACTACGGCCGCATTGTTCAGAAAGTCGCGTCCGTGGGAGAGGTTGTATTGTCCCGGTCCCTGCACGCGGGCGGAAACCTTGTCCACTTCGGGAAATTCGGTGCGCAGGATCTCCAGGTCGCGGTTGGTGATGTTAATGCGCCGCCACTTGTCGTAGCCCTTGTAGGGTTGCGAGGTCCAGCCGCCGTTGATGATGACCGAATTGACGGCCATCGACCCGAAATTGGAGAGCGTGCCGTTTTTCAGTCCGTTGCCCGAGCCGAGCAGGATGACCAGCATGAAGATGCCCCATGCGACCGAGAAGCCCGTGAGGAACGTGCGCAGCTTGTTGCGGCGGATCGACGCCCAGATTTCCAACAGCAACTCTCTCATGGCCGGAGGTTTTGGATCGAACCGATCACGCCGTCCTTCAGGTGGATGATCTTGTCCGTCTGGTCGGCGATCGACTGTTCATGGGTTACGCAGATGATGGTCATGCCCGTCCCGTTTACCTGCCGCAGCAGGTCCATTACCTCCTGCGAGGTTTTGCTGTCCAGGGCGCCCGTAGGTTCGTCGGCGAGAATGATCTGGGGCTTGTTGATCAATGCCCGGGCGATGGCCACGCGCTGCTTCTGGCCGCCCGACATCTCGTTGGGCATGTGGTTGGCCCAGTCGCGGAGTCCCAGCCGGTCGAGGTATTCGAGGGCTTCGGCATTGCGCTTGCGGCGCGAAACGCCCTGGTAGTAGAGGGGAAGGGCGACGTTCTCGACCGCGTTCTTGTAGTTTATCAGGTTGAACGACTGGAAAATATAGCCGATCATGTTGTTGCGGGCAGCGGCGGCCTGCGTCTCGCTCAGGTGTTTGATCAGGCGCCCGTTCAGGAAATATTTGCCCGTGTCGTAGTCGTCCAGGATCCCGAGGATGTTCAGCAGGGTCGATTTGCCCGATCCCGAGGCCCCCATGATCGAAACCAGCTCGCCCTTTCCGATTTCGAGGTCGATGCCCTTGAGTACATGCAGCGGAGCGCCGTTGTGGTAGGTCTTGTTGATGTTTTCGAGTACAATCATATCGAGAGGGAGTGATCCCGTTTTTTTATGGTCGTTGATTTTGTTCGCTGTTTTTGTTTCGGCGTATTTCCTGTTGATCCGTGAAGTGTTCCTGCCGGTCGAAACCGAAGGGTTCTGCGGGGTGTTTCCTGTGCCGGCGTTATGTAATTCCTCGACTTTTGGAAACGCTTGCAGGCACTGCGTCCGTTCTTATCGTTTGTTGCGATAAAGATAGAAAGTATATTTGTGAAAAACAAGAAAAATTTATCGAAAATCAATAAAATTTTACCCCCCCCCGATATATCGGTCGAGAGGGGGATTTTGTGTGGAAAAAAGACCGTCCCATCCTCTGAAAAAGGAGGCGGGACGGTCTTTAGTTATTCCGCATACACGGTTATTCCGGTTTCGGCAGGAGTCCTGTTTTTTGATATACCTTATAATATATGGATCTTGCGAGAAAATCACTTCCGCGCAGAGCGGACAGGCGTCCGCGAACGATTCCTGCACATGGAGTCGAGGAGCCTATTTGAGCCGCAGGAACGAATAGCCGAAGCGTTCGCAGGCGGCTTTTTCCAACTCTTCGCGGGCCGAGGGGTGCGCAATGTCGATCAGGGCGCGGGCACGCTCGGCGAGTCCTTTGCCCAGCAGGTAGGCCGCACCGTACTCCGTGACGACGTATTGTGTCTGGAAACGGGTGGTCACCACGCCGGCGCCGGGCGTCAGCAGGGCCTTGATCTTGGAGTGTCCCTTCGAGGTGGTCGAGGGGAGCGCGATGAAGGTTTTACCGCCTTCGGAGAGGGCGCCGCCGTACATGAAGTCGTGTTGTCCGCCTACGCTCGAGTAGATCATCGTGCCGATCGAGTCGGCGCAGATCTGGCCCGTCAGATCGACCTCCAGCGCCGAATTGATGGCCATGACCTTCGGATTCTCGCGGATGCGGAACGGGTCGTTCGTCCATGCCACGTCCTTCATGATCAGGTCTTCGTTGTAGTCCATGTATTCGTAAAGCCGCTTCGAGCCGAGAGCCAGCGACGCGAGGTTTTTGCCCGGAAGCACTTTTTTCTGCGAGTTGTCGATCACGCCGCTCCGAATCAGGGGTACTACCCCGTCGGTGAGTGCTTCGGTGTGGAGTCCCAGGTGTTTATGATCGCCCAGGGCCGCGAGTACGGCGTTGGGGATGCCGCCCACGCCGATCTGGAGGGTCGCACCGTCGGGAATCAGCTCGGCGATGTAGCCGCCGATCTTGCGGTCGATTTCGTTGGGCTGGGCGGTCGGAAGCTCCACCAGAGGTTCATCGACTTCGACGGCGGCCGTGAGTTTCGAGACGTGGATCAGCGCGTCGCCGTAGGAGAACGGCACGTGGGGGTTGATCTGGGCGATGACGACCTTCGCACATTCGGCGGCCGAAACCGCGAGGTCGGCCGAGGTGCCGAAACTGCAATAGCCCTCCTCGTTGGGGCGCGAACAGTTCAGCAGCGCTACGTCGATCGGGATGATCCCCTTGCGGAAAAGCCCCGGAATCTCACCCAGAAAAGCCGGGATAGCCTGTCCGTACCCTTGAGCGATCCAGTTGCGGACGGAGTTCGACACGAAGAGGCTATATACGAGGAAACTGTCTTTGTATTCGGGCTTGCAGTAGGGCGCTTCCTCCCGTCCGATGGCGAAAGCCGAATAGACCTTCACCCCCCGGAGTTCGTGTCCCCGGTCGGCCATCGCTTTCACGAGCACTTCCGGAATCGAAACGCTTCCCTGAATATAAACGCTGTCGTTGGATTTGATGAGCTTCGCAGCTTCAGCGGCAGTGGTGTAGTTGATCATGGGTTTGGTTTTCTATGTCGTTTCCGGCAGTCGGTCGGTGGATGGAAAATTCGGCACCGTCGTCGGCCGGAGACGGTAGGTTTTGTCTTTTTTGTTGGTTATTTGAAGGAGCCGAATTTATTCGGCTCCTTCTCTTCGTCGGGTGTGAACGGTCGTTCCCGGAGTCCGTACCGGATTCTTTGCTCCGGAGTGCAGCTCCGGGACGATTTCACAGCGACCCGGAGCTGCAATGCCGGATTTATTTCCGGGCGTAGTCCTGCGCGAAGTCGCGGAGGCGCCGGTCGAGCAGGTCGTACTGCTCCTCGCGGTTCATCTGCGACACGCAGACACGCACGCCGTTCTGGAGGCTGCCCGTCGAGGTGAGCGAGATCGCGCAGATACCGTAGCGCAGCAGCGCGGCCACCAGGTCGGAACTCGGCATCGAACCGTAGCCTACCGTGAAGAAGAATCCGTCGCTCACGTGTTCGTTCTGGTCTTTGTCATAGACGATGTGGAAACCGTGACGCTCGAAGAGCTCCTTGACGCGGTGAGCGCGGTGTGCGTATTCGCGGGTGTGGGCCACGAAGTCCAGCTTGCCGTCCGCCGCCGCTTTGAACATGGCCGCCAAAGCGTATTGAGCCGAGTGACTTGCGCCTGACGATGCGGCGTAGAGGAATGTCAGGGCGTAGGATTCGGCGAAACGGCCGATGCCGTAGCGCTCCTTGAGAGCCGGGTAGAAGCGGTTGCGCAGTTTGTCCGAGATCGCTGCGATGGCGATGCGCTGACCGGCGTAGCTGAAGATCTTCGAGCCGGAAATCATCAGCACGTAGTTGTCCGTGTAACGGGCTGCGGTGGCCTGGAACGGAGCTTTGAACGGATGTCCCAACTCCTTGCGGAAGTCCATGCCCATGTAGGCCAGGTCTTCGAGAACGATCGTGTCGTACTTGGTTGCCAGCTCGCCGATGGTGCGCAGCTCGCTCTCTGTGAGGCAGATCCACGCCGGGTTGTTGGGGTTCGAGTAGATGATCGCCGCGACGTTGCCCTGCTTGAGATAGCTCTCCAGCTTGGGACCAAGTTTCTCGGCGCGGAAGTCGTAGATGTCGAACGATTCGTGCTTGATGCCCAAGATGCGCACCTGCTGGCGCTGCACCGGGAAGCCCGGGTCGATGAACAGAATGGTGTCTTTCTTGGGGTCGCACTGCGAGCAGATCTGGAACAGGCAGAAGCCGCCCTGCATCGAACCGACGGTCGGGATGCAGCCCTCGGGGGCGACGTCGATGTCGAGGAAGGCCTTGACGAAGCGCGAAGCCTCGCTCTTGAGCGGGGCGATGCCCGTGATGCTGGGGTAGATCGAAGCCCGTCCCTGGGCGAGGGCCTGCTGTTCGGCTTCGACGCCGACAGTCTCCGGCGGAAGGCCCGGAACGCCCATTTCGAGGTGCAGGAATTCGGTGCCCGAGTTCTTCTCGAGGGCGCCGCCGACGGCTCCGACCTGACGGATCGTGGCCTGTGCGAAGTTTTCGATGTCCATGGCGGCGAGCTGCTCGTCGAACATCTTCTGCGGAATGAGAGCTGCCATTACTTGCGGTGTTTTTGTGCGTATTCGTATCCGGCGCGGAATGCCTTGAGGTTCATTTCGACGATCTGCTCGCCTTTGCGGGCGAAGATGCTGCGGATGCCCGCCTCGAACTTGTCGGCGTCGAGCCCCAGGAAAGGAGCGGCGGCGCCCAGCAGCACGATGTTGGCCGCACGGGGCGAGGATTGCTCCTTGGCGATGGCATCGACATCGATCAGGATCGCATGTTTGCGCTTCCCGAGTTCAGCCAATACGGCCTCCGGTTCGGGGTAGTTGTCGATGTTTACGAACGGCGTGGTGTTGGCGATCACCCAGCCCTCCGGATTCAGGTAGGGTACGTAGCGCAGCGCCTCCATCGGTTCGAGCGAGATGATGATATCGGCCGCGCCCTGGGGGATCAGGTCGGAGAGGATCTCGTCCGAACTGATGCGCAGGTTCGACTGTACGTCGCCTCCGCGCTGGCTCATGCCGTGTACTTCTGCCTGTTTGATGTGGAGTCCCTCCTTGAGGGCGGCGGCTCCGATGACGGTGGCGATCGAGAGGATGCCTTGTCCTCCCACGCCGGAAAGTATGATGTCCCGTTTCATGGTCGTACTACTGTTTTTTTGCGTTGTGGCGTTTGGCGGTCTGGATGCACTCGCGGCGCGGGATGATGACCGAAACCCCTTTATATTCGATCTCTTCGCGGATCGTGCGGCGGATCTCCTCCATGTTCTTGGGCAGGGGTACTACGACGCGGATGTGTTCGGGTTCCACGCCCAGTCCGGCGCAGATCTGCTCGAGGCGTCCCGTGCCGGCCGAATCTTGGCCGCCGGTCATGCCGGTAGTGAGGTTGTCCGAGATTACGACGGTGATGTTGCTTTTTTCATTCACGGCATCCAGCAGGGCGGTCATGCCCGAGTGGGTGAAGGTCGAGTCGCCGATTACGGCTACCGAAGGGAACTGTCCGCCGTCGGCAGCGCCCTTGGCCATCGTGACCGAAGCACCCATCTCTACGCAGGTGTCGATCGCCCGGAACGGGGGCAGCGAACCGAGCGTATAGCAGCCGATGTCGCTGAAGACCTTGTGATTGGGGTAGTGCTCGCGCAGCACGTCGTTCAGTGCCGTATAGACGTCGCGGTGACCGCAGCCCTGACAAAGGGCCGGGGGACGGGGCATGGTGAGCTGGCTGGCCGCCTCGCTCTCGCGGCGGGGCAGACCGAGGGCGCCGCGTACGTTGTCGGGCGTGAGTTCGCCCGTGCGGGGCAGCTCGCCGCTCAAACGTCCTTTGACCGGAATCGGAGTACCCAGCAGACCGCGGATCATCTCCTCTACCAGGGGCTGTCCCTCTTCGACGATCAGCAGCGAACGGCATTCCGAAGCCATGCGCTGTACGAGTGCCGTCGGCAGCGGGTATTGCGAGATCTTCAGCACGGGGAAGGGGCAGCCTTCCGGGAAGTTTTCCATAATATAGTTGTAGGCCAGACCGCAGGCGATGATGCCCATGGATTTGTCCGGTCCGTCGATGTAGCGGTTGTGGCGCGAATGTTCGGCCTCCTGCTCGAAGAGTTTGTTCTCCTCGATGAGGGTTTTGTAACGTACGCGCGAGTTGCCCGGCATGAGGATCCACTGGCGGGGCCGCTCGGGGTAGTGGAGCGTGTTTTGCTGGCGGGGTTCGCCGATTTCGACCACGGCCCGCGAGTGGGCCATGCGGGTCGTCACGCGCATCAGCACCGGAATCTGGTATTTCTCCGAGAAGTCGAACGCCTCGCCGATCATCTCGTAGGCTTCCTGTTGCGATGCGGGTTCGAAGCAGGGAATCATGGCGAATTTGGCGTAGAAGCGGGAGTCCTGTTCGTTCTGCGAGGAGTGCATCGAGGGATCGTCCGCCGCTACGACCACCAGGCCGCCGTTGGCGCCCGTCATAGCCGAATTGACGAAAGCGTCGGCGCAGACGTTCATGCCCACGTGCTTCATGCAGACCAGGGCCCGCTTGCCGACGAACGACATGCCGAGGGCCGCTTCCAGTGCGGTCTTTTCGTTGGCCGACCAGTTGCAGTGGATGCCGCGCTCGCGCGTTAGGGGGTGCATCTGGATAAATTCCGTGATCTCCGTAGAGGGGGTTCCGGGGTAAGCGTACACGCCCGAAAGACCGGCGTTGAGGGCTCCCCATGCGATAGCCTCGTCGCCGAGTAATAATTCTTTCTTTATCATGGTGTCTGTTTTAGGTTCATTGCTGTTTTGAGTTCCGTTTCCCGCCTCGTATAACCGAACGGGCTTGGTGGTTATATCCTCGGCTCTACGAAACAGTTCGTTTTTACGCCGTTGTTTTCCGCTTTGGCAGAGTTCGAACACCTCCGATTCTGCGCTCGGTTTATCGAAAGCGTTGATTTTCTTTCGACTATTTTTCGCCTCGGCAATCGAAACGAAGGTTTCATTGCGCTCGGCTTAAGGAAGCAACTTAGGTTTCTGACAAATTTAGCGTTTTTTTTTGAAATATCTACTGTGACGGTGGTTTTTATTCCGGATTTTCGGTAATACGGCAAAATTGATGACGATTCGGAAGTAAAAGGTCCGAGCTCTGTTTTTTGCTTTCGCCGGATGAAGCGTGGGAAAAAAGCCCCCTTCGAAAAGGGGGCTTGATGAAGATTCCGGGAGAACCGGTTGCCGGTCGAATCGTGGGTTTGAGATGCGATCGGACCTTCGGTTGCCGGGGTTGTTTATTGCACATCGACGAACGGTCCGCAATAATAACCGTTCATTTCGTTGGTCGCTTCATAGAAGGCCAGCGCGATCTTTTGCTTTGCGGTGGCTCCGTGGATGGTACTCTTGGTGTTGTCACCCTGGTTGTCGTAGGTTTTGCCTGCATATGCGATGGACAGTATTCGTCCGGCATCCTTTTCGTTGGCAAAGGAAACGAGCAGACCGTCCAGTGCCTGCGGTGCGGCTTTGATGGTTACTACGCCCTCCGCCTGCCGGATTTGCTCCAAATCGGTCAGACCGGCCTGGGGTGCCAGATAGATCGTGTAGTAATCGTCGCTGCGGCGGTCGATGACGGCGGATTGGAGTTCGACCGGGTCGTTCGTTCCGACCGTATAACTGTTGCCGGAGTAGTAGGAGTATAGTTCGAACGCCCCGTCCGCATACCCTTCGAGGTGCATATCATGAACCTGCAGATCGAACGAGATTCGGTAGTTGTCTTGCAGGGCGTATTTGTAGAGGGTGATGGTGCCCGTCGCGCCTTGAAGGTCCGTATTGGTGACGGTAACCGACTTTTGTTGGGCAGGATCGACGATTTCGAGTTCGAACAGCTTGTCGATCCGGGTGATGTCGATCGGAGTTTTAGCCGTCGCCAGGGCGTTGTCGAAGCGGATTCGAACGTAGTATTCATCCACCTGGTCGATCAGCGCTCCCATGACGGGGCTGGCCGGCGAGAGATGGATTTCGGAAATCGTTTCCTCTTCGAGCGGTTGGTAATAGGCGCTTCCGAGCGGAGTTTTCAGGTCGTTGAGGCTGATGAAGCTGGTCCGCTCGGCGTCCTGCTGGTCGTAGGTGCAGGTACCGTAGATGCGGAGTTTCTTGCCGGTTGCGGCCGAGGTCATTTCGGCATATCCTTCGATCTTGTCCCCGTCGCGGGTGACGATGAAGCCGCCGTCGGTGATTAATGAATGGTAGTCGATGGTCACCATCGAAATATCCGATGCGATGGGGTGTTGGAACGACATGGAGTTGAGCAGCGAATACCGTTCGGACGCACTCTTCATGTTGATCGATTTATTTAGCTGGTTCGGCGTGAAGCTGAGGGATATGTAATCGTTTTTTCCGCCGTTGCCATAGAGCATGTCCTGGTAGTTGTCGTATCCTTCGAGCGGGGAGATGAAGAACCAGAGCCGATCGGTTTCCTTGTAGAAGAAGACCGATTTGGCGGCGATCCGCTGGTCGCCGTATTCGATGAACGGCTCCTCTCCGGAAGGTACTTCGAGTCCGGGATCCTGCGTGTCGAGCGTTCGGAATTTGTATTCGGTAGAAGTGAGTTCCAGACCGCCTTGTGTAAAACCTGTTGCCACGATCGTATAGTCGCTCGACGGAAGCAGACTGTTGTATGTGAAGGTTTTGGTTTCGGCCGGATCCTGAACGGTCGCTTGAGGCGTTACCGTCGCGGATTTGATCGTATAGGTATAAACATCTACATTTTTCGGCGTGATGGTGAAAGTTACGGTATTGGCTTCGGCCTTGACGTCGGAAATGGTGAGCGTGGCGCTTTCTCCGGGAGGCGGGGGCGTCGTTTCGTCGTCTTTACAACTCTGGAAAGTTCCCAATAGCAGGATGCAACACAGTAAATGGAAGGTTGCTTTACTCAAAGATTTCATAGTCGGATTATTTTAGGGTTGTTTTTTTGATAATTTATGTGCTCGATGTTCCGGTTGTGCCTTTGCCGCTGAAAGCGACGTGTTCCAACCGGCTCTCCCTTCGTCACGGGGACCCCGTGCAGCGAGGTTTCGGACAGGTTGGGAGTTCTGCGTGTTTGTTTATTTGATTGCTTTTTATTTGGCGCTCGTGGTCAATAATTCCGAAGTGACCGGAGCCGACATTTTCCCGTTGTTATCGACCGGGATGAGGACCAGATAGCTTTCTGCGAAATAGTAGTCGGTGGAGAACGTCGTGTCTTCGGTGGCGGCACGGTATTTTACGCCGTTTTGTTTGCAGATCGTTTCACCGAGATTGGCTGCTGCATCGTAGGCTGTTTTTTCGATCATTGCGTAATAGTAACCTGCGCAATCGGCTCCGGGGGTTACGGTTACCGAGGCATAGAAAGATACGCCGTAATTGTCCGTGATCGAATTTACCGCGATGGTCGCCGTCGCAGAGCCGGTAGCTTCGTAGCCGAGGGTTTCGAACTCGACCACCGTCGGAACGCCGTATCTGTCTTCGTTGTCGGCTTCGGGCAGGGCGATCAGTACGTATTGCGTATCGTATGCCAAACGGGATCCGTTGATGTCGTTGTCGCTGTATAGCGTTATCGGATAACCACTCTCTTTGCCGATCAACTCTCGTTGAACGTATGTATCCGCATTGCCGCCGTATTTGCGGTCGAAATCGGCTTTGGTGATGAAGTTGTAATAAGCTTTTTCGAAGCCGTTCCGTTTGACGGAGAAAGTCGCTGAGGTGAACGATGCGGTCTTCAGGGCAATATCGACCGTGAGCGACGTATCGTAGTCGGTGCCTGCGGCTTCCGTGTGGAACTCCTTGTATTGCAGGGGACCCAACTTGCCTTCGGCATCGTATGCGAACGAGAAGAAGTAATATTCGCTGCCCGGCGAAAGCCGGTCTGTTTTCCAGGTGCCTTGGAAGTCGGCCGTGATGTCGTAGTCATAGGTCTTCGCATCCAGTCCGGCCTGGACGAATTGTTCCGGGGTGCCTGCGGCTTCGACGTCGGACTTGGTCGCATAGCCGGCATAGTAGGAAACGACGCCGTCCTGTTTTGTCAGGGCGATCTCCAACTCTTTGCCCGCAACCTGCGGTTCGCCCAGCGTGACAGCGGCCTGTCCTGCTCCGAGTTCGTCGCGGGCGGGGATCGTCAGCGGAATTTCGATGATTTCGCCGTAGTCTTCACAGACGACATCGACCCCTTGCCGGACAACGGGAGCGGCGTAGAGAAGGACTTGCTGCGACCGGGTCGAAAGCAGGGTTTTGTTCCACTCTTCGAACGAGGCGGTTTTGAGGCCCGCTGTCAGTGAGGCGACTTCGAGGTAATGGATGAACTGCTCCCGGGAATCGACCTTGAAATGCTCTTCGAAATCGGCGCTGGATTCCGTAAGGTCCGGGTCGAAAATTTTCAGGAAATAGAGCGGGAATTTGCCGGTGTCCACGTCGGCCTTGAGATAGATTCCGTGTGCGGTCGCCACGGCGTCGATCCGTGCGAATGCGGTATAGGCGGGGGTCGTGAACGAATGCGTGGCGGGTTCGGACGGTTCGTCTTTGCCGTTATAGGCTACGACTGTCAATACGTAGTCGGTTTCCGCCTGGAGGCTGCCGACCAGGAAGGTCGATTGCTGTGGCTTTTCGACGACGGTCATTTCGGCTGTTCCGTCGGGGACATCGACCTTGTAGGCGATCCGGACCGCATTGTCGAGTTTCAGGGTGAAGCGGATCGAACTGTGGGTCGTAGCGACCTCTTCGATCGAAACGACGGCGGGGCCGGTCGGAAGGGCTTCGGTTTTGAATGCGTGGGTGACGGGATCGGCGGCCTGCCCGTTTTCGTCATATGCGACGGCGGTGATTTGATAGTCGGTCGCCGCCTCCAGGTTGTCGGTTGTATAGGTGCCGCCTTCGGAGCCGTTTACGAACGTAAGTTCGGCCGTTCCGTCGGGAACATCGACCTTGTAGCCGAAGCGGGCTGCATTGGCGGTTTTCAGGGTAAAGGTTACCGAATTATAGGTGGCTTTCACCTCTTCGATGGAGATGGTTGCCTTGTCGGGATCCGGCGTGGTCGGTTTTTCGGGGGTCGTGAATGTTGCGGTGGCCGGATTCGAAGGGCGCTGGTCGGCGTTATAGGCGATCGCCGTCAGCTTATAAGAGGTTTCGGGGGTCAGGTCGGTTATTTCGACCGTTTTTTCTTCGGAGCTTTCTATCGAAACGAAATCGGCGTCATCCCCCCCCCTCGATCTCGATCTTGTAAGCCATCGAGATAGCATTGGTCGGAATTAATCGAAAAGAAACGTTGTCTGCTTCCGGGGAGAGCTCTGCGATTTCGATGGTTGCAGGAGGAGCTTCCGTCGAAGTGTTGTCATCGCTGCACGCAGCGAGTACGGTGAGTAAAGTTAATCCAGTTAGGAGAAACTTCAGTTGGGCGAAATTCAACATAACATGATTTTTAAGTTAGTAAAAGAGGAGCGCACTATTACAAATATAATAAAAAGAATTGATTTTGCAAATTTTACCGATTTGTTAAATTGTATATTTTAATATTTGAATTGTAAAATCTGTGGTCTATTCGTAAAATTTTATAAATTCGAAAAGAAGGCGAGTTCGATTTTTTTCGGGATTGTGTATTTAGATCGATTGAACCCGGAATCGCATTGTGCTTGTTGAGTAAGTACCTTGGATTGCATAAAATAAATGGCAGGAAGGGTGAGGGGGCACATTGTCGAGTTGCCGTTGGAGAGGGGCTTCGTGCTTCTTTTGGGAAGAATTTGGATGTTTTGGCGATTCGTTTTCAGGTGCTTTTCGCTGACGGGAATCTCAAAGTTGTTGCTATGATCGGGCGTCGGTACGGACGGATTCCGTATGGATTTTATGGGAGGACGGAAATTTTCCCGGGTGTAAGTCGGCGGGAGTACAAGGCGGAGAAAGAGAGAATCGGCAACTGCGCTATGGTCGTGCAGCCGAAAACAAAAAGCGACCTGTCGAAAAACAGGTCGCTGCATTATTTTGTGACGCCGACAGGACTCAAACCTGTAACCTTCTGATCCGTAGGCGTAATTTCGGGGTTTTTGCTATTTTTTGGTAATTTCTTGTTTGTTTTATAAATGGCTGTATTTCAGTGGCAAATATAGCTATTTTGTTTCACTCTGTTTTTGTTTGGTTTGATTAAATACGTATATTTGTGTCGAAATTGTGTGTCTAAAAAATGAATTTACCCACAAAATGAACTATTCAAAAGACGGAATAACGGTTGCGCCCGTAATAGATACGAGCCACCCGAAAAAGAGCGGGAAATACCCAGTAAAAATTCGCGTAACCTATCGCCGGGATCGCCGCTACTATCCTACGGGCAAAGACCTGACCCCGGAAGAGTGGGAGATGCTGGGAACGACAAAGGCGCGAGCCCTTGTAGCGGTCCGGAAAGACATAGAGAGCAGCTACCAGATAGTGCGAGCGGCCGTTGAGGATTTAGCGGGTAACGGCGGGTTTTCGCTGGATGCCCTCAACGATCGCCTGAAGGGGGCAGCGTCCAATACGGTAAACGCGATGTTCCGGGCCAAAATCGCCGAGCTGGAAAAGGCCGGGCGCGTTGGCAGTATGCTCGTTTATGACAATGTGCTGAAAGGGCTGGAGCGGTTTGCCGGGGAGCGCATACAGTTTGACGCCGTTACCGTATCGTGGCTGAAACGATATGCGGAGTTTCTGACCAAAGAGGGGAAGGTGCAGACAACTATATCGATACACTTGCGCCACCTGCGGGCGGTGCTGAACGATGCCCGACGTCTGGGTATCGTCAAGGAAACGCAATACCCGTTCGGACGGGGCCGGTATGAAATACAGGAAGGCGAGGGGCGCAAGCTGGCTCTGACGCTGGAGCAGATCGGGCGGATCGCCCGCTATGAGGACGGGAGCGAAGCGACGGCCAAATACCGGGATTATTGGCTGTTTCTCTACTTGTGTAACGGGATCAACGTCGCCGATTTCGTGAAATTGCGGTACCGTGATATTGTGGACGGTGAGATCTGTTTCGTGCGTCAAAAGACCGAGCACACGACCAAGACCCGCAAGGAAATCCGGGTAGTGGTCGTTCCCCAAATGCAGGCTATTATCGACCGCTGGGGCAATCCCCTGGGGCGTAATAACTTTATATTTCCGGTTCTCGACGGGACGGAGGACGCGATGCACCAGAAGTTGAAAACGATGTATTTGACCCGTGCGATCAACAAGCGGATGCAGGAAGTAGGGGAGCAGCTCGGAATAGGGAACATATCGACCTATACGGCGCGTCATTCGTTCGCTACGGTGTTGAAGCGTGCCGGGGCGAATATCGCCTATATATCGGAAAGCCTCGGCCACCAAGACCTCAAAACGACCGAGAATTATTTGGCCAGCTTCGAACGGGAAGAAAGGGAGAAAAACGCGGCTATTTTGATTCCTGACGGCTGGAAATAACCGCCTGTAAACAGCCGTATTTTTCGCGGGTTCAATTGTTTGCCTTACGATTTTATAAACGGAGATTAAAAAATATTCTCCGTTTATTTTTTTTATTTATTTTTTGTAATGTAAAATACTTTTACACAGCAAATTGATAATTTGTAACGACTTGCGGGAAATAATGTTAAAAAAGTGAAATTTCCCTTTGAATATTACCGAGGTAAAGCGATTTTTGCAGCAAATAAAAGCAAATAATTTTATCGTATTATATTATGGAGACAAACTTGGTAGTAGTTGAACAGGAGACCCTGAAAGACTTGATTTCGGATGCAGTATTTGCCGCAATGCAGGATTACAAAAGACGTGAGAAAGCCACAGAGAGTATCGCGGATGCTTCGGAGTTGCCCGATGCGATGACCGCCGAAGAAACTCTGCCATTCCTGGCTTCGCTGGGTTATCGGACGACTATGCGCAGTTTGTATATTCTTACCCATAGACACGAAATTCCCTATGCTAAATTCGGCCCCCGTCGTTTGGTGTTCTCCCGGAAGGAGCTGCGTAAATGGGCGGCGCAGCAGATAAACAGGCCCCGGAACCGGGATGCGGAAGCCGCTCAACGTATTGCAGAAAGTGCTAACCGTAAATAATCTTATCGGGTATGGTACAGAATCAAAACGCCCCCGGCACTCGAAGCGAGCACGCAGGGGCAAAAACTAATACCATAGGGGCTAATGACACTACAAATGTAAGGTTTACCTCTGTATTTTCCTATCACCAGCAAAGAATTTACAACTTACTTTCGGACGGTATTCCCCGTTCGGCGGCCGATATTACTATTTCGTTGAGGATGTCCGATCCCCGCAGCGTAATCCGCGATTTGCGACATAAGGGCGTGCCGATCGCCGACGAATGGTGTGAGGGCGTGCACGGGGGCCGGTTCAAACGGTATTTTATTCGGAAAGGAGGGGTGCAATGAATGCCACTATGCCAATAGGCGCGGAACTTAATTTTGTACAAACTTTACGCGAAGACAACCGCAACCGCGAACGACAGATGCAACTCACCCCTGTCACAGCGGGCTTTTTTCGGGTTAGATCAACAAACAGATGTATTGAAGACGCAAGACAGATGAAAACGCCTCAAAAACTTTTCTTATCCCTTGTATTTGAAAAAGAATTGACGATACTATGCGCTGATACCGGTATCGGGAAATCGATTTTTGCGGTACAGATCGCCGAGGAGATCGCCCGGAGCGGGCATAAGGTCTTATACCTTGATCTGGAATTGTCCGACAAGCAATTCGAGGGAAGGTATTCGGAGAATTACACAAATCACTATAAATTCAGTGACAACCTTATCCGGGTTGATTTCGATCCTGATAATTATACGATCCCGGACGGTTATACTTATGATGACTACTTTATCAAAAGCCTCGAAGAAGCCATACAAGAAGCGGGTGCCGACGTGGTAGTTATCGATAATATGACCGCCCTGTCATTTGCTGATACCGACGGCGCGAAGAATGCCAAGCCGTTAATGGATCGCCTCAACAGGTTGAAGAAAGAGCGTAATTTGACAATGCTGGTTCTCGAACATACGCGCAAAACCGAGGCAGGACGGCCTATAAGCATCAACGATCTGCAAGGTTCTAAAATGAAGGCCAATTTTGCGGATGCTGTTTTTATGATCGGTCGCAGTACCAGGGATAAAAACCTACGATATGTAAAGCAGGTGAAATGCCGAAGCGCCGAACGGGAATACGACGCGAATAACGTGCTATTGTACGAAGTATGCAAAAAGAACGGCAATTTTTTATCCTTTGAGTTTCTCGGTCACTCTAAAGAGTCCGATCACCTGCAACTTCTTTCCGATGACGACACAGCGGCCAGAAAAGCCAGAGCGCGAGAATTGAAAGCAGGCGGAATGTCAAATGTCGCTATTGCTAAAGAATTGGGTGTGTCGGAGGGAGCAGTGCGAAAATATCTCAAGGCAGAATAGATTCGTACTATTTCGTACCAAAAATGGTACGAGTACGAATTTTGATATAAATATGTGATAATTAGTGCTTTACACTCGTACCTGCGGTACGAATCGGTACGAATTGGTACGAGGGATTCGTACCAAAGTACGAGGAAGTACGAGGGTTAATATGTTGATATATAGTAATATATGGGTTAAATTCGTACTTTTCGTACCAGGTACGAATTTAGTACGAAGGTACGAGGAAGTACGAGCGAAAGTACGAGGATGAAAAGTCGATACGAACTTGAAAGATACAAAGGGATGCGTAGTCGGTACGAGTGTCCGGTGTGCCATCACAAGGGGGTATTCGTGCGGTATATCGATACGGAAACGGGGTTGTATTTGTCGCCTGAAGTAGGGCGGTGCAATCGAGAGGACAAATGCGGCTACCATTATACCCCGAAGCAATATTTTGACAGTCACCCGACCGAAAGGCCCGAAGCAAATATTATTCGTCACCCGAAGCAAATAACGGCCCCGAAGTCGATAGATACGATACCGAAGCAATATATTATTAAATCTTTGGGCTATGCCTCGGATTTTGTGCGGTTCCTGCTCTCCCTTTTCGATACTGATGTATTGGAATCGCCGACCGTCGTGCGCCTTATGTCGGAGTATTATTTAGGTTGTACGAAGTCCGGGGCCGTTATCTTTTGGCAGCTTGACTGGCATAAGCGCTTGCGGGGCGGTAAGATTATGCAGTACAATCCGGAAACCGGAAAGCGGATCAAGAATTGTGACGGGGCGGTAAACTGGGTGCACTCGCAGCTTAAAAAATCCGGGGAGTTGCCGGATTCGTGGGAGCTGTCGCAATGTTTGTTCGGAGAGCATCTGTTATTGCGACGTCCGGAGGCCACCGTGTGCCTTGTGGAAAGCGAAAAAACGGCCATAATATGCAGCGGAGTGATGCCGGAGTATGTATGGCTTGCTACGGGAGGCAAACAGAATTTTAAGGCGGAAAAGTGCGAATGCCTCAAAGGGCGCAAAGTGATCCTGTATCCGGATTTGGGGGCTTTTGAGGATTGGAAAAACAAAGGGGAAACAATCGCCCGGAGTGTCGGATTCTCTTTGTCCGTATCTGATGTTTTGGAGCGCATAGCGACACCCGAAGACCGGGAGAGTGGGTTTGATATTGCCGACTATGTTATAAAGCAGCTCCGAACCGGTGTTAGGTCGAATACAGGGGGGCAAACACGTGTTTTGCCTTTGACGTGGGAAGAAAAGATATTACAACAAATGTCCGCACGGAATCCGGCCGTATTACAGCTAATCGATGCGCTTGATCTTGTCAGCTCCTCAACGCAAATGCGATTGCGTACCTGTGTGGCTTAACAACCGAAAAACAACCCAGATTCAACCAAAGAACTAACCAAGTAACTAACCGGAAAATAACCGGGAGGGAGTGACCGGTCAAATCTATTTCCGCCACAACGAAAGCCTGACCCGGATAACGGACTACGATACGACACCCTCAACTTCGACCGACGGACAAAATGGCCCGTTCTGAAAATAGCCGATTTTACGGCTTTTTCCTGCCAGGTGGATCAACTATACCAAAACGCAAAGAAAATCGAAATTTCATAAACACTCCATGAAAAAACAGACATTTTACCCGCCTTTGCGGGATGAGTTTACGAAGTTCGGCGATAAGTTTGTGAAAATCGCCCATAACGAGGCAAACGGGATGTACTGTTACAAGCGCACCACATCCGACGCCCTGACCTATTACGAAGTGTTCAAGGCACCCGAAGCCAAAGACCGGGACGGAAACAAATACGAACGCTATCCGAGTTCTTCAGATTTCGGTTTCGGTGTGGCCCTTTGTATTCGGGGTGATGAGAAGCACACCGCCGACAAAATAGCGTTCTATATGGCTAACGGATTCGCCGTCGGGCGTTACCGCGTCGCGGGGTAAATGTAACTTGCGGGCGTCGGTAAATCGAACGCCCTATGCCTTTGCCCCCGTATCTTGCGCCACAATGGACACCGGAAGAAATCGCCCGGCTCGGTGAGCTGTACCCCGATCACAGTAACGAGGAGATAGCCGCAATAATGGGCCGCACCCCGGCAAGCGTCAAAGTGCGGGCAGTCTGGAACGGGTTCCGCAAATCACCGGCTTACAAGTACAGGGTCAAATCAGGACCCCGGCCCCGCAAGCAGGTCGGATGTATTCCGAACCCCTTGCCGGTTATTGAACGGTTATTAAGAAAACACGGTTACAAATAGCAAACAAAGGACGGACGGAGTTACCCCGCCCGTCTTTCGTTTTTACTGTTTTACTGTCAGAAAGCCAAAGCCCCGGAAAAACCCGATTTTTTACCCCCGCGCGCAAATCGCGATCCCGTTTCCTGAAAACGTTTTCCAAAAATTGCCAAAAAATGCCGGTCCGAAAATATAGCGAACATTAGATACGGCCGAGGGGGTGGGGGCTGTTTACCCCGGAATTGCCCTGTTATCTGCCTCTGATGCGTTATCTGCTGTTGGGTAGTATAATCTATCCACTCAAATAAATAAGCGGCCAAATAGCCGCCTTTGTGTGCGTCGCCGGTTCGATGTGCAGCAACCCCAAAATATAACACTTGATTTGTCCCTATCATTTAATGTAGCATTATTAAGAGCATTAAAAAACTACTACATTTCAATACATTATTGAGAAGTAGTATATAAGGATATTTTAATGTAGCCTATAAGCATTATAAATATTACTTATAGAAGCATTACAAGCATTATATAATACATTAAATACTACATTAAATAAAGTTCTCGGATGTATTAAAGTGTTTGTTTATATGAATACACATATATCACTGTATTTCAATGTGATATATGTATTTGTATTTGATTGCTTTCGGGTGCTTGTGTACGGGTGATGCCGTTTTGGATGGGGTGGATAGTAACAACCCCACAGCCTCAACGACCGGAGCCGGGCAAAGTGCCTGCAATCCCCTTTTTTGATTTTACGGTTTTTCTTCGTGCGGCTGATACTTTCTATGTCCGGCGGGAGAAACGCCGTCAAATGCAAAGCCAATATGAAATACGGGCATTTATCATCGAAGGGTGCAGCGGGTTATTTTTTGCCATCGGTGCGTTTGAACCCTATCGGCTGGCCGACCTCCGCCAAATCCCTATCCAGCATCACCCGCTGGCCCCGTATCTCGTAAATCTTACTTTGGATAGGTTGCAGTTCCATAACAGTACAATATTATTTCTTGAGAGCCTTTTTAGCATTCAACGGGCTAACAACTTTTTGGCCGGTCTGGGCCTCAAGTTCTTTCCGAGCAGCACCGGCAACCTTGCCGCCCCGGTGTGCAATTTGCTTGCTATGCTCAAATGTTTCGGGCTCTTCCTTTTGTGAAATCTCGGTTGTTGAGGCTTCTGCAAGCATATTTAGTACTAATTCGAGGTTAGTCATGTTATCCCGCAGGCTCTCGGTTTTAAGCCCTTTATATTGCTTGTACTGCTTTGTTGATAGACCAGACCAACCCTGTGTAATGACATCGGTAAGGATCGCGTATTGCCGACCTTTTTGTATTCCGCGGCGTTCCCATTCATCGGTAAGCTCTTTGCGTACCTCGATGGATTTAAGCCTTTGATTTATCCAGTTGGCCGAATAGCCTTTGCTGTGGTAATACTCCATTAGGCGCTCAATACCTTGCTCTGGATCATCGATTTCTTCCAGCCGTTCCCGGCCTAATTGCGCTAACCATTGTTTGAACGGTTCCGCCTTTGGTGATGGGATGGATTGTATCAGCCGGAATAGTTGTTCGACATCGGCCACATCGGTGTTGTAGCTTTTCCCGTCCGAGGACTTCATTTTGAGTTGTACGATATTTTCGTACAACTGACTTCCCTCGGCCTGTAGCTTGCGTTTGAGGTCGCTCCAGTATCGGCGGGGGTTTGCGCTATCTGTTAATACCTCGATAACGTCAATAATGGAGATATACCACTTTTTGGCCTCGGAATCCCACACGGAACGTACCTGCCTATCCTCAAATAGTTTTATCGCATCTTTCTGTGTCATAACCTTACCCCCTTTCCTTGACTTCCAGCACCGTCCCGCACTTGGGGCAGGTGATTGTGTTCGTCGGTTGAGGGGCGAATAGCTCCGGAACCGATACGCCCAAACCGGCGGCGATCTTTTCAAGGGTTTCAAATGTGGGGTTGCCGTTGGCGGCTTTCGCTAAACCTACGGGCGTCATACCGATAGTTTCGGCCAAATCTTTTTGGGTTATGCCCTTTTGCTTGCATAATTCCAATATACGAAATTTCGACATATACCAATAGTTTAATGGTTGCTAACTACGCACAAAGGTAGTAAATTTCCATATAGTTATAATAAATGAGGTAAAAAAATACTGAAGATATATTTTTTTTGTCTTTTTATTTGGTGGGTATTATATTTTGAGTTATATTTGTATTCAGAAAAACAAACCAAAGATATAATAGCAATGAACACCACCGCTTACAATCAATTCGCAAAGGAGATCGCCAACTACATCAACTACCACTGTGACGGAGTAGATGAGGGTTTTGAAATCGAGTACGAGGGCTTCACGGCTTTTGTGAGCTACAAGGCCGAAATCAGAGAGGATGCCGGGGACTACTGGACGGCTCCGAGCTGGACGATAGAGAAAGAGAGTACGACGGTAGCGGCCGTATGGGATGAACAAGGGAACGAATACCCGGAAATTGCAGAGGCTTTGCAAGTGCTGTTAAACTAACGAAGGGAACCGGGGCGGCCTCAACCACCGCCCCGACCCGAAACAAGGAAGAACGAACAACCAAAAACCAATACAGACAATGAAAAGAAACGATTTGCAAACGATTATGCGCCGGGCGTGGACGATTGCCCGGGCAACGGGCAAGGCTTTCAGTATCTGCCTTGTCAAGGCTTGGAGCCTTTACCGCCTGACGCAGCGTATGCGGGCGGGCGTGGTGCGGTTCGCCTATGAGAAAGCCGACGGGACATTACGCAGGGCGGCGGGCACGTTGCACGAAGTGGCGGCCACGATCAAGGGCACCGGCCGACCGGATGACGGGTGCACGGTCAAGTATTACGACGTCGAGGCCGACGGCTGGCGCTCGTTCAAGGTGGAGAATTTCGTAACGGTTTACTAACATAATGCACTGAAACAATGAAAGACGAAACAACAATCACGCTCCCCGTATCCAACCGGGCGGGGATCGTAACCGTCGAGGACCTGTTAGCGGAGATCGGGCGGCGGTTCAATACGGAAAAATATCTGAAAAATGCGGCTTTCTCCTTTTTGGTCGATCGGGGGCTGTATCTGGAGTTCCGGGAATATTTACCCGGTCAGGAAATCGCAAAAGGAGAAATAACGGTAAACCAGTAACGCACTATGACAATAGAGGATTTGAAAGGGGTGAAGCTATCCCCGGCGACGCGCGGGTATTTAAGTATTTATATCAAACTGACGGACCTGTACGAGGATGCCTATGACGCCTCCCGGATGGAGTTCGGCGACAATGAAGCCGACGATAAGAACGAGAATTTATACAACGCATTCGAGAACGCGAGGGCCGAAATAATGAAGTTGGCAGCCCAGTCGATAACGGCGAGACTGCAATATTTAAACAACCATACGGAAATATGATGCTTTACGAACTTTCGGCGGACGGCTATACGGTGGGAGTGTTTCCCACCGAGGCCGCAGCCCGGCACAATGCCGCGTATATGCCGGGCGGGTGCTACACTATCCGCGAATGGACCAGAGACGGCGATTTTTTGACGTTCGACCCCTCAACCAACAAACACTATGACTTCAGGAAATGACACGCAAATAAAGGAAGCAAGGGCGCAATACGACCGGGCACGGGTACGGGTGCAGGAAGCACTGAGGCCCGGCGAGCGCCGATACTGGAGCAACAAACAGAAAGAGGCGGAACGCCGGATATTGTCCGAATTGCGGGCGCGTATTTTGCGGATCGCCCCGGACACGGACGGCGGCAATTAGGCGCAAGTTGTGTGTAAATTGTGTGTCCGACCAAAAACAGACCAGCCACCTACAACGCTGTAAGTGGCTGGTTTTCAGTGTGACGCCGACAGGACTCAAACCTGTAACCTTCTGATCCGTAGTCAGATGCTCTATTCAATTAAGCTACGGCGCCGAATTGCGAATGCAAATGTAGTGTGAAAATTGCTCTTATGCAAATAATTTGTCGTAAAATTTACCAGTCTTTTTATTTTATATCTTGGTAAGAGGGGTAATTTTGAATATAATACATTGATAATGTTTGATTTGAGGTAATCTGTGCTTTGTTCGGATTCTTTTCCGGGAGTTTGTCGGTGGAAATATCGTTGCCGGGAAAAGAGGGCATTTGTCGTGTCCGACTGGCTATGGGGACCGGAGATTTGTCATACAAAAATTACCCCTGCGGGCTGAAATCCGCAGGGGTAATTCGATGATTTTGCCGGATGCGCTTATTTGACCAGTTCGGCGAGCTTCTCCTTGATTCCTTCGCCTCGCAGGTCTTTGGCGACGATCTTGCCTTCGGGCGAGATCAGGAAGTTGGTCGGGATGCTGCGGATTCCGTACTCTTCGACGATCGGGGCGCTCTTGCCGTCGGTGACGGCGATTACGTTGGGCCACGTCATCTCCTCTTTTACAAGGAATTCTTTCCAACTCTCGGCATCGTTGTCGAGCGATACGCCGTAAATGTTGAATCCTTTGGGGCCGAACTCCTTGAACGCCTCCTTCAGATAGGGCAATTCGCCGCGGCAGGGACTGCACCAGGTTGCCCAGAAGTCGATCAGCACCCATTTGCCGGGGCCGATGAGGGGTGTCACCGAAACGGTTTCGCCCAGGGAGTCGGGCAGCGCGATTTCCAGATAGGGCTTGCCGATTTCGGTATTTTCCTGGGCGGCGATCGATTTGGCGATGGCGGTCAGGATCTGGGTTTTCTGCATCTGTTCGGGGAATTTATTCAGGATTTCGCGGGCTTCTTGCGGTTCCATTTCGTTATAGAGGTTTCCGAAGAAGTAAACGCCGACCAGGTTGTCGGAGTTGTTGTCCAAAGCGCGGCGCATGATGCCGTTGGCTACCTGGTTCAGCGAATCGAATTTCTCCATGTCGTTTTCTTGCATGGCCACCAGGAATTGTCCCTGAAGCATGCCCAAAGAGTCGTTTATCGGCTGGAAAATCTCGTTCGAGCGGGTGCCGCCGACTTGGAATTGGCCCAGATCCGCAGTTTTAACGTCGATTTTTCCCGGTTCGAGGAAGATGAATCCGATGCCCTGGCGGTGCCGGTTGGTAAGGATGGCCAGGTCCGGCTGGTCGATCGTGCCTTTGATTTTGAACGTACCGTCCGCAGCGACGGCTGCCGATGCGATGGTCGGATTTTCGGGATTGCCTTGCATCAGGAATACGGAGTCCGTGATTCCCGGGTCCAGTTTGCCGGTGATGGTGTAGGTATTGCCTCCGCATCCCACGAGGGTGCCTGCGGCAAGAAGACCTATTAACGCTTTTTTCATAGTGCTGAGAAAGGATTAAAATGATTATTTGGTCGGTTTGTGATTCGTCTTTTGGGGTGTTCGCGGCGTTTGCCGGATTTCGCGCTGGGGATTATCCTTCAAAAACCGTTCCCAGCTCGAACTGCCCTTTGCCGAGGCAGCCTTGCGGCCTCCGCCGAGTCCTTTGAACCGATCTTCGCCGAGGGCGCCGTTCAATGGGTTCGAACTCATGAAATGGTGGCACAGGGCGACGGCCATACCGTCCGTAGCGTCCAGTCGCCGGGGCGGACGTTCGATCGTGAGCATGCTGCTGACGAGAGCCGCGACCTGCTCCTTGGGGGCCGAGCCTCGGCCCGTGATACACTGTTTGATGCGTGTGGGGGCGTATTCGAATACCTGCAGTCCGCGGCTCAACGCCGCAGCCATCGCCACGCCTTGCGCCCGGCCCAGCTTGAGCATCGACTGCACGTTCTCGCCGAAGAAGGGCGATTCGAGAGCCACCTCGCGGGGGCGGTATTCGTCCACGAGGGCACCGACCCGCTCGAAAATGTAGCGCAGCTTTTCGTAAGGATCGTTCATCCTGTGCAGGTCGATGTCGCCCAGCACGACCGATCGGACCTCCCGTCCGCAAACCTCCAGCACCCCGTACCCCATGTAGTTGGTGCCGGGGTCGATGCCCATGATGCGGTATGTCGTCGGGTCGGACACGGTGCAGGGACGTTACTTCTCCTTGAGGGCCGCGATCTCCTTTTCCGCCTGACTCACGCGGCGTGCCAGGTCGGGCAGGTTCTTGAAGATGGCCGATGCGCGGTGATATTGCATGCCGGGCAGCGCCGGATAGCCGAAACGTACTTCTCCGTCAGGTACGTCTTTGTCGAGACCGCTTTTGGAGCCGATGCAGACCCTGTCGCCGATGGTCACGTGGTCCGCGATGCCGACCTGTCCCGCGAGGAAACAGTTGTGCCCCACCTTCGAAGTGCCTGCGATGCCTGTCTGGGCCGAGGAAACGGTATTCTCGCCGATTTGCACGTTGTGGCCGATCTGGATCAGGTTGTCGAGTTTCACGCCCCGGCGGATGATCGTCGAGTCGGTCTTGGCCCGGTCGATGCAGGTGTTGGCGCCGATTTCCACGTCGTCTTCGACGACGACGTTGCCCAGTTGCGGAATCTTGTCGAAGCCGCCTGCGGCATTGGGAATGAAGCCGAAGCCGTCGGCGCCGATCACCGCACCCGCATGCAGGATGCAGCGGCTGCCGATCACGCACCCCTCGTAAATCTTGACACCCGGGTAGAGGATCGTTCCGTCGCCGACGGTCACGCCGTCACCGATATAGACCTGGGGATAGATTTGGCAGTCGGCGCCGATGCGGGCTCCCGCCTCGATAACGGCGAAATCGCCCACGTAACAATCTTCGCCCAGTGTCGCCCGCTCCGAGATCGAAGCCCGCTCGCTGATGCCCTGTTTGCGGGGTTTTGCGGCCTGATACATTTGCAGCAGTTTGAGCACTGCGGCGCCGGTGTCTTCGACTTTAATCAAGGTGGCGGTCACGGGTTCCGAAGGGGTGAAATCCTTGTTCACCAATACGATCGACGCACGGGTTTTGTAAAGGTGTTTTTCGTATTTGGGGTTGGTCAGGTAGGTCAGGGCGCCGGGTTCGCCCTCTTCGATCGAGGAGACGGTGTGCACCTTGGCCTCTTTGTCGCCTGCGACTTGGCCGCCGAGAAAACCGGCGATCATTTCTGCGGTAAATTCCATCATAGCAATATAGTAATCAGAGGTATTTTTTTATGTCTATTCCTTCGGGCATGAATTCATCGACCGTGCGGCCGAAAGCCAGTACTTCGCGTACGGTGCTCGAGGCGATGTCGGCTACGGGAGCCGGGGTGAAGAGCATCACGGTGATGATGTCGGGATGCAGGCGGTGGTTGGTCGCCTCCATCGTCCGTTCGTATTCGAAATCGGTGGTGTTGCGCACGCCGCGGATGATGGCCGAGGCATGCTGGTCGCGGGCGAAGTCGCCCGTCAGACCGGTATAGATTCTCACTTCGACCCGGGGGTTGTCCGCATAGAGGTCTTCGATGAGTTGTTTGCGGGCTTCGATGCGCAGCAGTCCTGCCTTGGAAACATTGTTGCCGATGCCGATGACGACCTTGTCGAAGATTCGCAGGGCATCGTCCACGAGTGCCTGATGGCCCCGGGTAAAGGGATCGAACGATCCCGGAAAAATGGCGATGGTGTGTGACATTGGGAGCAAAGGTAATGAAAATGAATACAGAATCCAACAAACGGATCCGGGGGTGTTGCCGAATGTATCCGACTTTCTGCAAAAGTAATGAAAATGAGTGCAGAATGAAACGAGCGAACTGTTTTTTATGCCGAGTGTATTCCGATCTTTTGTGAAGGTATTGTAAATAGGGTGGGACAAAGGAAACCTGTCCGGTTTGTATCGGGCAGGATGTGTTAGTATAATTTGTTCAGGACGCGGGCGATACGTTCGGTGATGATTGCGGCGTAGAGTTGCCCTTCGCAGGCCGATAGCGAGGTGAGGCCCCGGTGATCGACATAGAAAATTTCGTCGAAACGGGCAAGTTGCTCCCGGCCGATCTCCAGCTCCAGCAGAGGCAGGCGGGCGGCTTCGACGGCCCGGCATGCCAATTCCCGTTCGACACTCGGCGGGGCGGGCGGAGTATAGACTTTTTTCCCTTTCACGGCGAACAGGGGCGCTTCGTCGCATACGTGCACGAATCCCTCGCCGTCGCAGCGGATCACCGCTTGTACGCCTGTCCGGACTGCCGCCCGTTCAATGTCCGCTTCCGCCGCCCGGTTGTCCGCCGTCACCGCTGCCTGCAAAGCCAGCATGCAGGCTGCTTCGCGTGCCGAGGTGGGGTATTCGGGGTAGGGAACGCCGTAGTTCACGACAGCCGCAGCGGGCCGCAGCGACCGCAGGGCATACCCGTCGTAGAAGGATACCGCTCCGGGGATCAGCAGCAGGTCGCCCGCCGGTGTGAAGGCCATGCGTACGAACGAAGAGCCTGCGACGGGGTGACGGTTGGCGTCGAGCAGGGCGGCGATCTCTGCCTCCAGCCGGCGAAGGTCGGGGGCCCAGCGCAACCCGAAAAGCTCTTGTATGTTGCGAGCCAGCAGTTCCGTGTGGCGGTCGAGCCAGAGGGGGCGGCGTCCCCGGACATGAAGCGTCTGATAGAGGTATGTGCCTTCGATGCGGGGCATCGGCTCCGGGATACCGTTGCGCAGCAGGATGCGTTCCATTATTGGAGGAAGATTTTGAGAAGCAGCTCGCGGAGCAGCTCCCCGTCCGGGGCGCCGCCCGCGTTCATGCCCTTCGATTTGGCGTCGTATTCGCGCAGCAGCCCCAGGATACGGAACACCCGGCGGTTGTCCCACCGTGCCGAGGTCTGCTTCAGTTCGCCCAGAGCGTAGGCGTTGTTCATTCGCAGGATGCCTATGAGTTCCGTGTCCGAGGGAAACGGAACTCCCTTGTGGCGGCTGAGCCACCGCAGGTAGTTGATGCGGAAAATTTCGCGGAACTGATTGAAAAGGGCCAGAATCGTTACCAGCAGGGGGTTGTCTTTGGGGTTGCGGGCGAAATGGTCGGCGATGCGCAGGGCCTGTTCGAGGTTCTGTCCCGTGACGGCCTTGCAGAGTTCGAAGTTATTGAAATCCTTCGAGATGCCGATGTTCTGTTCGATGTGTGCGTCGGTGATTTTCTTCGTTCCTTCCGGTAGCGAGAGCAGCAGCTTGCCCAGTTCGTTGGAGATTTTGGCGAGGTCGGTGCCCAGGTGGTCGGTCAGCATCGCCTGGGCTTTCGCGTCGATCGTGCAGCCTTTCGAGGCGACGAACTGCGCGAGCCAGGGGCCGATCTCGTAATCGCGCGGCCGGACCGATTCGAGCACCGCACCGTGCTGGGCGATGCTTTTGTAGAGCTGCGAACGCTTGTCCACGTTCTTCTCCTTGTGGCAGACGATCAGGATCGTCGTGGGCGAGGGTTTCGAAGTGTATAGCGAGAGTTTGTCGAGACCGCGCAGTTGCTGCGCCTCCTTGAGAATCACCACCTGGTACGAACCCATCATCGGCATCTGCCGGCAGAGGTTCACCACTTGTCCCGCGTCGGAGTCCCGCCCATAGACGGTCAGCTGGTTGAAAGCCCGTTCGGACTCCTGGAGGATCGTCGAGGCCAGCAGGTCGCAGAGAGCGTCGATGAAGAAGGCCTCTTCGCCCATGAGCAGATAGACGGGCGCGAACTTCCGTCCCGCGATTTCGCCTCGGAGACGGTCGTAGGCCGCCATCGTATCTTTGAATTTTACGCCGCTTTTCGCCATGGCTTAAATGATCTCTTTGGTGATGCGCAGCACGTTTTCGGTCTCGGCCGTGAGCCGGTAGCGGTCGTCGATGCGCCGCCCGACGAGCCAGACGATCTCATCCCCGGAAAGCAGTACGAACTGCCGTGCCTTCTCCGGCAGCGGGACTTTATGGTCGATCAGGTAGTCGCTGACCTTCTTGCGGCCGGACATGCCGTAGGGAATGAACCAGTCCCCCTCCTGCCAGCGGCGCACCGTGAGCGGGTATTTGAGTTTGTCGGCATCCACCTGGGCGATGTGTTCGGGTACGCCGAAGCCCTGGATATCGTCGATGTCGCGCAGCTCGAAGTAGAGCACCGAGTTGCCGCAGTAGCAGCGCGGGGCGCCCGCCTCGACCTGCACCTGGCAGGGGTCGTCCGCCGGGATCGGGGTTACCATAATCCGTCCCCGGTCGATGTACGCCACGTGGGATTTGGAGTAGAACCGCTTGCCCGTGCCGGAGTTCTGTTCCAGCGCCCTGACCAGGGCGTCCGACACGTCGCCTTTGAACGAATAGGTCGAGTTGAGCAGTTCGAAGATTACGAAATTCAGCGGGAAAGCCCGGTCGATACGGTCGATGTGGATCGTGTCGATCCCGTTTTCGGTGGTGATGACCTCTTCGCGGATGCGCTGGATGCCGTGGTTGATGAAGAGCTGCGCGTCGGTCAGACGGCCGATGTTCTGACGCATCAGGTCGGTGAACTTGGGGCTGATCTCCTTGATGCGGGGTACGAGTCCCAGGCGGATCTTGTTGCGCAGGTATTTGGTCGAGCGGTTCGACGAATCTTCCCGGTAGGGAATGTGTTGTGCTACGGCGTATTCGAGGATGTCCTTGCGCGAAGCGAACATCAGCGGGCGGATCAGCTTCCCGGCATGGGTGGTGATCCCCGTCAGACCCCGCAGGCCGGTGCCGCGCAACAGGTTGATGAAGAAGGTTTCGATCGAGTCGTCGATGTGGTGGGCGATGGCTACCACCGTGTAACCGTGCTCGCGGCTCAATTCGTCGAACCAGGCGTAGCGCAGCCGCCGTGCGGCCATTTCCATCGATTCGCCCGTGCGCTCCATCTCGCCTTTGGTGTCGAAGCGTTTGTTGTACCAGGGCACGCCGTACTTCTCCGCCTCGCGGCGTACGAGTTCCTCGTCCTCTTCGCTCTCCACGCCCCGCAACTGGAAATTGCAGTGGGCCACGCCGACGCGATAGCCGCTTCGCACGAAGAGCGAGAGCATGACCATCGAGTCCACGCCGCCCGAAACGGTCAGCAGGATGAAATCCTCCGGAGCTGCCAGCTCGTTGCGGCGGATGTAGCGTTGGAAATTGTCCAGTAGGTTCATAGGCAGTGCCTTGTCGGTTTTATAATATATTGACTTCGGGTTCGATCTCCACGCCGAAGCGTTTCTTTACCTGTTCCTGCACTTTGCGGGCGAAAGCGACGATCTCCGTACCCGTAGCGCCTCCGAGGTTGATAATCACCAGCGCCTGCCGGGGGTGGATCCCCACGCGTCCTTCGCTGTGGCCTTTCAGTCCGGCGCGGTCGATCAGCCAGCCTGCGGCCAGCTTGACTTGCGAAGGGTCGGCTGCCGGATAGTGCGGCATATCGGGATAAAGTGCCGACAAGCGTTCGGCCTCCTCGCGGCCGACGACCGGATTCTTGAAGAAGCTCCCGGCGTTGCCCGTCACCGCAGGGTCGGGCAGCTTGGCCCGGCGGATCGCACAAACGGCCTCGCGGATGTTGCGCAGCGTGATGCCTCCCCGCGCTTCGACCTCTGCGGCCAGGTCCCCGTATTCGAGGCGGGGTCGGGGCGTGCGGCTCAACGCAAAGCGGACCGAAGTGATGATTACACGTCCCCGCAGGGAGCGTTTGAAGACGCTGTCCCGGTACCCGAACGCGCAGTGTTCTCTGTTCAGGACGAGCGTGTTGAAGGTCTCTGTGCAGAACATCTCGACGCTTCGGATCGCATCCTTGGCTTCGCAACCGTAGGCTCCGATGTTCTGGACGGGTGCGGCCCCGACTTTGCCGGGGATGAGCGCGAGATTCTCCAATCCCCACAGTTCGTGCTGCACGGCCCATTCGACCAGGTCGTCCCACTCGACGCCCGCGTCGGCTTCGATCGTCACGCAGTCCGGCTGTTCGTCCACGATGCGGATACCTTGTGCCACAGGGGTCAGCAGTGTGCCGGGATAGTCCTGCGTGAAGAGGACGTTGTTGCCTCCGCCGAGGACGTACCACGGATCAGGCATCCCTTTCTCGAAGAGTTCCTGCAAATCTTCCGTCCGGTCGAACTCGATGAGGCGTGCCGCTCGTTGCGCCACGTGAAAACTGTTGCGCGGGGCGAGTTCGGGATTGTTAAATTCTCGTATCATATTTGCAAAGTTAGGAATTATTTCGTTAATTTGAATGTTTTCGACAAGCGAGGGCAGAACGACTTCACTCGTTCTGCCGGGCGTAGAAAACAGAGAATGTAGTTCGATGTTTCCGATGAGTGAGGCAGGAGAGGACGGCTTTTTTGCCCGGCGGAGAGAAAGGGGCTCGCAATTCGCCGTTTTCGGTCGAGTGATGTGGGGCGTTGTGTCGGGCAAGGAGAACGATCGTTCAACGGTTTCGATCTATGCGAGTGAGAAGGGAGCTTTTTGTAACAGGCGGGTAGGGCGCCGTGTGCGTGAAGAGAAAAACGGGCGGAGTCGCTGTTTTTTATCGCCCGCTTCGTCGGGCGTCGGTCGATGTGGCGCCGATCTTGCTGAAAGAGAATGAATGTGACTGATAAACGGTTTCCGATATGTTTACGAAAGAGGATTTTGTGCAAATGGAGGAGCACGGCCTGACGCCGGCGGCTCTCGAAACCCAGTTGAAGAATTTTCGGGAAGGTTTTCCCTTTCTTCCCGTGACGCGGGCCGCTTCGTGCGGCGACGGTATTCGGGTGCTGGATGCTGCCGGGATCGAGCAGGCGGCGGCCCGTTACGACCGTGCGAAGGAGTCTTTGCGGGTGGTGAAATTCGTGCCCGCTTCGGGCGCCGCGACCCGTATGTTCAAGGATTTGTTCGAGTTCGTCCGCGAGGGGCGCCGTACGGCTGTAGTCGGGGAGTTGCTGGCCAACCGCCGCCGCTTCGCCTTCTGGCCCGAGCTGCGGACGATCGTCGGTGACGATGCCGACGAGCTGCGGACGGTCGAAAATATCGTCGCCGAAGGGCTCCGTTACGGGGAAACCCCGAAGGGACTGGTGTCGTTCCACCGCTATGGGGATGAGGTGCGCAAAGCCGTCGAAGAGCATCTGGTCGAAGGGGCGCAGTACGCCGCCGCCGGGGGCGAGGTGAAGATTCACTTTACCGTCTCGCCCGAGCATCTGACCCGTTTCGAAGCGTTGCTGGCCGAAAAGATACCGGGTTACGAATCCCGTTTCGGGGTCAAGTATCGCATCTCCTTCTCCGTGCAGGACCCTTCGACCGACACGCTGGCCGTGAATCCCGACTGTACGCCTTTCCGACGGGCAGACGGGCGGCTGCTCTTCCGTCCTGCGGGACACGGGGCGCTGATCGGGAACCTCGGAAAGATCGATGCGGACATAGTCTTCGTTAAAAATATCGACAATGTTACTACCGATGCCCGGCGGGGCGATACGGTGCTTTATAAAAAAGCGCTGGCCGGAGTGTTGCTCGCATTGCAGGAGCGGATTTTTGAATACCTCATGGCCCTCGAAGTGCCGGGTGCCGAGTTGGAGCCCATCGCCGCGTTCATCGAGAATGAACTCTGCGTGAAACTGCCCAAGGATTACGGCACGGCTCTTTTGAGGCAGGTGCTCGACCGCCCGATCCGGGTGTGCGGCATGGTGCGCAACGAAGGCGAACCGGGCGGCGGCCCCTTCTGGGTGACCGGGGCCGACGGGTTGGAGACGCTCCAGATCGCCGAATCGAACCAGATCGCTCCCGAAAAGCGGGAATTGATGCGCTTGGCAACCCATTTCAATCCGGTGGATCTGGTTTGCAGCTTCCGTACCTCGAAAGGAGGTCGTTTCGATCTGCAGGAGTTCGTCGATCCCGCTACGGGTTTTATCTCCCGCAAGTCGGACGGCGGACGCGAGTTGCTCGCGCAGGAACTGCCCGGTCTTTGGAACGGTGCCATGGCCCGGTGGAATACGGTCTTCGTCGAAGTCCCCATCACGACTTTTTCGCCCGTAAAGGTAGTCACCGATCTGCTGCGTCCCGAACATCAGGGCGATGAATTTTGAATAAGCCATTGCTCCCTTCGGATTTTCATTCGGAGGGAGCTTTTTTCAAGATGAAGACGTTGGTTGTCCCAAACGATTTTTTTATGGTTCGATCCGAAAAAAAATGCGCCGAATATGCGTGGGTTAAAATGGATTTTATATATTTGTAGGAACTAATTCGGAGGAGTGTGATTTCGGGAACAGTTCCGATGTTTCCGGTCGGAGTCGGGGAGAGATCGCTTGCGATCGAGTCTCGGATGGAGGTGAGGAAGAGAAAGATTCCGGTGATCCCGGATCGAATGCCTGCGGTCGGATTTGCCGGCGGGGAAAGCGGTGCTGTATGCCGTGCGTTTCGGTCGGCGGGGTCGGTGCGGGGCCGGGCTGCATCCCGGAATCCGTGACGCGAGGTCATGGAGTGACGAATAAGAAATTCAAATATAATAAACATAAATTCTTATGGAAAACAAACTTCAACAGTTAACCCAGAAGCTCTACGACGAGGGACTGGAGAAAGGCCGTGCCGAGGCGGAACGTCTGGTGGCCGAAGCGAAGACCAATGCGGCCAAGATCGTGAAGGAGGCCGAGGCGCAGGCTGCGAAGATCCTCGCCGAAGCCAATACCAAAGCACAGGACGTGGAGAAGAACGCGATGACCGAAATTTCGCTCGCGGGCAAGCAGGCCCTCTCGAAGATCAAAGCCGAGATCAGCTCCATGATTATCGCCAAGAGCACCGCTCCCGCCGTGAAAGCCGCGACGCTCGATCCCGAATTCGTAAAGCAGATGCTGCTTACCGTCGCCAAGAACTGGAGCGGCGCCGATTCGTCGAAGAACCAGTTGAAGGCCCTGCTGCCGGAGGCGGAACAGAAGGCGTTCGAAGCGACGTTCGAAGCCGCTGCGAAGGAGCTGCTGGCCGCAGGCGTCGAGGTGGGTTATTCGAAGGAGGTCAGGACGGGATTCAAGGTGGGTGCCAAAGACGGCGGCTACTACATTTCGTTTTCGGACCAGGATTTCGACGCTCTGTTGAAGGAGTACCTGCGCGACAAGGTCTATAAAATGCTGTATAACGCTTAAGCCGGGCGCCATGTTCGACAAGAATTACTACTGTTTGGTAGCCGGATTGCGGGAGTATTCGCTCGATGCCGATACCAAGGGCTTCAACGCCCGGGCGATCATCGAGGAGATTCTCGAAGGGGTTTCCGCCCGCGACGCACGTTGCGTGCGCCTGCTTTACGGTTACTACGACTGCGAGAACCTGGTTAATTTCCGCAAGGGACGCACGGCGCACAACCCGCTGGGCAACCTCTCGCGGGAAGAGATCGAGGAGCAGACCAAGAACCCCGACCGGCTTCCGGCGCGTATGGCGACCGTGGTCCGTTCCTATTCGGCCATCGTCGATGAAGATGCCGACAACGAGGACGGGATCGACACCGACCGATCGTTCGAGAACGCTCTTTTCTCGGCCTACTACGACGAGTGCGCCCACTCCAAAAGCCGTTTCCTGCGCCAGTGGGCCGATTTCGACCGCAACCTGCGCAACATCTCTGCCGCCGTCGTAGCCCGCGTTACGGGACGTTCGGCCGAGCAGTCTGTCGTGGGCGGGGATGAAACTTCGCAGCAGCTCAAACGCTCGTCGGCCGCCGATTTCGGCTTGCGGGGCGATGTCCCCTATCTGGAGGCGGTGATCGCTGCCGTGAACGACGAAACCAACCTGGTGGAGAAGGAGCGCAAGATCGACGCGATCCGCTGGAACCAGGCCGAGGAGCTTTCCACTTTCGATTATTTCGACATCAACGCGCTGCTGGCTTACCTGGTGAAGGTGAACATCGTGGCGCGCTGGACCCGTTTGGACGACAAGCAGGGGCGCGAAATGCTGCACCGCCTGATGACCAGTCTGGACGGCAGGGATTTGATCAATAAACAATAAAACAGATAATGAAAACAACAGGACGAGTAAACGGTATCATCTCGAACATCGTGATCGTGAAGGCGGACGGCCCTGTCGGCCAGAACGAAATCTGTCACGTTTACTGCGGGGATACCAAGATGATGGCCGAGGTCATCAAGGTCGTGGGCGACAATGCCTACGTGCAGGTTTTCGACTCGACCCGCGGACTGAAGATCGGCGAAAAGGTCGAATTCGAGGGTCACATGCTGGAAGCGACGCTCGCTCCCGGTCTTCTTTCGCGCAACTACGACGGTCTGCAGAACGACCTGGAGAAGATGGACGGTCTGTTCATCGCGCGCGGTTCGATCACCGACCCTATCGACTTCGAGAAGAAGTGGGAGTTCAAGCCGCTGGCTAAGCCCGGCGACAAGGTTTCGGCCGCATCGTGGCTGGGCCAGGTCAAGGAGGAGTGGGTCGAGCACAAGATCATGGTACCCTTCACGATGGAGGGAACCTATACGGTCAAGAGCGTCGTGCCCGCCGGAGAGTACAAGGTTACGGACACGATCGCCGTCATCACCGATGCCGATGGCCGGGATCACGATATTACGATGGTTCAGCGGTGGCCCGTGAAGCAGGCCGTGCGCTGTTACCGGGAGAAGCCGCGCCCCTCGCGCGTCATGGAGACGGGCGTGCGGGCCATCGACACTTTCAACCCGCTGGCCGAGGGCGGTACGGGCTTCATCCCCGGGCCTTTCGGTGCGGGCAAGACGGTGCTCCAGCATGCGATTTCGAAGCAGGCCGATGCCGACGTAATTATCATCGTGGCCTGCGGCGAGCGTGCCAACGAGGTGGTCGAGATCTTTAAGGAGTTCCCCGAGCTGGTCGATCCCCGCACGGGTCACAAGCTCATGGAACGTACCATCATCATCTGCAATACTTCGAACATGCCCGTCGCGGCGCGTGAGGCGTCCGTTTATACGGGTATGACCATCGGCGAGTACTACCGTTCGATGGGCCTCAAGGTGCTCGTTATGGCCGACTCGACTTCGCGTTGGGCGCAGGCGCTGCGCGAGATGTCCAACCGTTTGGAGGAGCTTCCGGGCCAGGACGCCTTCCCGGTCGATCTTTCGGCGATCATTTCGAACTTCTATGCGCGGGCTGGTCTGGTCAAGCTGAGCAACGGCAAGACGGGTTCGGTGACCTTCCTGGGTACGGTGTCGCCTGCCGGCGGTAACCTCAAGGAGCCGGTGACCGAATCGACGAAGAAAGCCGCCCGCTGTTTCTACGCCCTTTCGCAGGGCCGCGCCGACTCGAAGCGTTACCCGGCTATCGACCCGCTGGAGTCCTACTCGAAATACCTCGAATATCCCGAAATCGAGGAGTACCTCGACGGCCGTATCGAAAAGGGCTGGGTGGAGAAGGTCTATGCGGGCAAGACGCTCGTGCAGCGCGGTAAGGAGGCCAACGACCAGATCAACATCCTGGGTGACGACGGTGTGCCGGTGGAGT
>OJNT01000052.1_pt1 | contig 78773 bp, 64 predicted proteins | sample 1597981 | NCBI WGS metagenome assembly OJNT01 (sample SAMN01915211, study PRJEB22387) | human gut metagenome | isolation source: stool | host: Homo sapiens | place: USA
TACTGCTGCTCTTGCAAGGATCACTGCTTTTTCTGTAGCTTCCTGCATATCCTTGTGGATCCAGGAACAGTGCTCACGGATGTTTGCGATCTCCACCATGTATGGATTCAGGCCTGCTTTTTCCGCTGCTTTGCGGAAAGTTGCCTCATGCATACGCGGGGAGCAGGAACAGACAACCACACCTGTGAGATTTTTTTCACGGATGGCTTCCTGAATTCTGGACTGACCTGCCTCGGAACACATATACTGGTAATCCTCGGCGTGTACAACACCCGGCTCTTTCGCTATGACTTCCACAACTTTTTTTACGTCTACCGTAGCGGCAATATTACTTCCGCAATGACAGACAAATACACCGATTCTCTGCACTTTCTCACCTCCTGTATCTTCTGAATGCACTTACCAGCAGCTGCTGAGGAAGATCCGGATCAAGAAGTTCCGGGATCTCATCTGGTGAAAGATAGTTGCCACCTTTTTCCCGGACAACAAGCTGTCTTGCCCCGTCAATGATCTTTCCGGGTTTTACGTCTCTCGGACAGCGCTCCACACAGGCAAAACAGGAAAGGCATTTCCAAAGGGATGCTGAATTTACAAGTGCTTCGATATTTTCATTGATCACATAGGATACAAACTGATGAGGTTTGATATCCATCTCGTCAAAAGAAGGGCAGGTTGCGGAACATTTGCCGCATTTCATGCATTTTAAAGGATTGGTTCCACTGATCTCCTTTATTTTTTCCGCAGCAGAATGGTTATCTCTCATTTTGCCACCTCCTCTTTGACGCCAAGGGCTTCTGCCAGAAGCTCTGTAAAATAGTAAACCGGCAGTCTGTTTCCGGCATTTTTATTCAGATTATATTTGCACAGTGGACAAGCAGTGATCAGCATATCTGCGCCAAATCCGGCTGCGCTTTCTTCAATCTTTTCACACATATTCTGTGACATTTCTTTTTCTTTCAAGGATATATATCCTCCACAGCATTCATTTCTGTAAGGATAGATCACAGGCTCAGCGCCAAGGGCACGGATAAAATCCTCCATGATCCTTGGATTTTCCGGATCATCAAATGCCATGATCTTTCCAGGTCTCAGAAGCAGACATCCGTAATAGGCTCCGATCTTCTTTCCGGTAAAAGGATTTACTACTTTTTCTTTCAGTTTATCAAAACCGACTCTGTCCCGGAGAACCTCCAGATAATGGAGAACGGTTGTCTCTCCTTCATAGGGAGCTTCCAACTGCATATAATTGTTGGCTCTGGTCCGGATATCTTCCACATTTTTCATATCATCATTGACACGCTTGATCACATGATGACAGGCTGAACAGATCGTCACCAGATCCTGGCCTTTTTCTTTTGCCTGGTTTAACGCACGGACGGAAGAAAGCTTTGTGGCGATCTCGTCTGTGCCAAGCGGATAAACACCACCACAACACTGCCAGTCCTCGATCTCCTCAAGCTCAAACCCAAGGGCTGTGGCACTGGCTCTGGCATACTCATCCAGATCTTTGGCCTTTGTTCTCAGGGTGCAACCCGGATAATAACTGTACTTCATACCTTTCATTATCCTTTCTTAGTCTAAAATCTGACGTTTATAGTAGATATTCTTGTTCATATATTGTCTTTTTTTTAACGATACATGAATAAAAAAATGAAATCTCAACTAACACTTATTTGAGTTTTTTTATCAATTTGCACCCAAATAAAAGAGAAAAACACTCTTCCTCCGCAATTAAGAAGTGTATTAGCTCGATTTCCGAAATCATCATATCACGTTATTTCTGTTTCGACAAGGCTTTTTCGATATTTTTTTGTGTTTTTTTTAACGTACTTTTGAAAAACCTTATCATTTACGATCCTGCTTCCATGATAATTTTCATTTTCGGGCATAAAAAAAGCTCCGGATCTCTCCGAAGCTTTTTTGCTCCTATCAGTAAATAATGATCGGATAACCTGCATCAATGGTGTTATAGATCAGTGCTGCCTGATCCTTAGGCAGATTGATGCAGCCGTGGCTTCCGTTGGTTTTATAACGGTTCCCGCCAAAGGATGACTGCCAGGATGCATCATGAAGTCCCTGCCCGTAGACAAAAGGCATCCAGTAATTAACCTTTACGTTGTATCCATACTCAGAGCTTGACAGATTATAGGGACTTGCTTTGTATGCGATCGGCCATGCACCACGATATGTTTCACGCCCCTTCACCGGCTTACCACTGACAATATCTGTTTCCGTCACAAGGCTTCCGTCCTTATACAGCCACAAATGCTGTGCATCCAGACTGACCTCTATGTAACTGCCTGCCAGATCGTCTGTTCCGTTTCTCTGGTATCCTTTTTTGCTGTAAACAGGCTCTCTTGTTACAGCAGTACCACTTTTCAGGTCTTCCAGAAGCTGCGCATATTCTCCGTCCTGATCGATCCGGTATCCGTACTCATTTCCCTCAATGGTCACATCCGTTCCCGCAGATGTATGAAAGGTGCGGGGAACATAAATGGTATTGTATTTGTTGGCAAGCTCACTGATGTAGGCTTTAATGGCTTCTTCATCTAAAGTCAGCGTCTCCCCCTCAGCCTTCAGCCAGGATGTGATCGTATCGGAATCCAGAACAGCCGTTTCACTTCCGAATGTATAAGTTACTGTACTGCTGCGGTATTTCTTCAGCTGGCTGTTCAGGTCTGTAATCTTATTTTTCATATCCTCTGTTACAGTGACCGTCGGGCTTACATACACATGCTTGTTGATCGGTACTGTGATGGTATCCCCAAGCAGAGCCGTATCAAATGCTGCGTTCAGATTTGTGTCCACGGTAGTCTCCAGCTTATCCGGATCGATTTCCGTCCCCTGTACCTGTTTCACAAGGGTGAATTCTTTTTTCTCCTTATCGTACTGAATGGCTGCATCAACAGAAGCTTTTCTTTCTTCCGTACCGAAATTTGAAAGATCGAGAGCCTGCTTTTCCTGCTCCTCATCTTCCTCGATCTGACATTCCGGTTCTATATTTTCTTCCTTTGGAAAAAGCTTCCGGCTCTCTTCCCGCTGTTTCTGAATTTCTGTAAGCTTACTCAGAAGGGCTTCTTCATTGAGACTGTAGCCCAGCTCTTTCAAAGTAGTACTGTAAACTTCCTGATCATTTTCCTGAAAGGATACCGGACGATCTGCAAATTCCGCAGTGATCTTTTCTTCTGCCTGCTTTGCATCCAGTCCGGAAACATCCACTCCCCATATGGAAATCTTCCGTCCCAGCGTATTGTGATCTGCCAAGTATGTATAGACAAATAACCCTGCCACTGCCAGGATTGTTACGCCAATGCAGATCCCAAGTATGATCTTCAGTGTCTTTTTACTGATGGTTGATCTTTTCTCCATACCCTTATCCCTCGAGTCTTATGTAATATATGTTATGTTGTCACACTGGCTGTTATTATAATACAATAAATCCCATTTTCTGTAAAAATGACTTATCCCGGATCCTTCTGATCCGGTAAAAAAAGACAGACTGCCACTCCTCGCGAAAATCTGTCCTTTCATACGTTTCTTTTTTATGTTTCTGTCAGCAGTATTTCCGAACGGATCTTCTGCTGCTTATTCCGGCATTACGATCTTACCTGCGATCGCACAGGCTGCTGCAGTTTTCGGAGATGCCAGATAGATCTGAACCTTGGAAGTTCCCATACGTCCCAGGAAATTACGGTTGTTGGTTGCCACAACCTTCTCCCCGTCTGTCAGGATTCCGCCGGTTCTTCCACAGCAAAGTCCGCATCCCGGATGTGTGATGATGGCACCTGCCTCAGCAAGCGTATCCAGAATACCAAGTTCAATGGCCTGACGGTAGATCTTGCGGCTTGCAGGAGTTACGATCAGTTTTACAAAGTCTGCAACTTTTTTGCCCTTCAGGACTTCTGCTGCTGCCATCAGATCTTCCAGACGTCCGTTTGTACAGGAACCGATAAATACCTGATCGATGGTCTCACCCTGAAGCTCGCTGACATCACGGATCTTGTCCACCTGTGACGGACAAGCCATAACCGGTACAAAATCCTCTGCCTTATAAGTCATGGTCTTCATATAAACGGCATCCTCATCGCCTACAAGACTCTTCTGGAACTCATCAAGCTCTGTCTCACAGTAAGCGGCAGTCTTCTCATCCGGTGTGAAAAGTGCACATTTTGCACCTGCCTCGATCGCCATGTTTGCCATGGTCATACGACTTGCCACAGACATGTTCTCAATGGTGCTTCCGGAAAATTCCAGTGCACGATAAGTTGCACCATCTGCACGAAGGTCGCCAATCAGGCGGAGGATGATATCCTTGGACATGACATTCTCCGGAAGTTCTCCGTCGATCACAACCTTTATGGTTTCCGGAACCTTGATCCACATGGTTCCTGTTCCCAGGATGCTGGCCATCTCTGTGTAACCGATGCCGGAAGAAAACGCACCGACACATCCATAAGTCGTGGTATGGCTGTCTGTGCCAAATACAATATTACCGGGTTTAACATAACCTGCCTCAGTCATAAGCTGATGACAGATACCGTCACTTCTGTGTACGTTTTTCATGCCATATTTAGCTGCAAAAGCATCTCCCACATGGAAATGTCTGGTATCATCCTGCTGACTTGCCGGTACAAGATGGTCATAGATCAGAACAACCTTGTCCGGATCCCACAGCTTCTGAAAGCCCATCTCCTCAAATTTTTCCGCTACAAACGGAATAAAGATATCATGGATCATCACTCTGTCCACATTGACCGTCACGATATCACCAGGCTTTACTGCCTTACCTGTATTATGTCTGATAATTTTTTCAATGATCGTCTCGCCCATTATTTCTCTCCTCTCCGTTTTTTAGTCCAGGCCGTTCAGCTTACGCATGGCTTTTACCAGTCCGCCAGCCTGGATGATATCCATCAGATTCTCTGGAAGAGAAGCGATCGGGTACTGTTTTCCATTGTGCTCTACATGCTCATTCATTACTACCGTAACCTGATCTCCCTCTTTTACATTGTCATGAAGATCCGGCTGCTCAATAAGAAGAAGGCCGTTGTTAATGGAGTTGCGGAAAAAGATCCGGGCAAAAGATTTCGCAATGACACACTGCACACCCAGTGCCTTGATGATCTCCGGTGCCTGCTCTCTGGAGGATCCGCACCCGAAGTTCTTTCCTGCTACAATAATGTCGCCCTTTTGGATCTGTCCGGCCAGCTCCGGACGAAGGGGGCTGAATCCGTACTGTTTCATATCGTCAATGGTTTTCAGTGCAAGGTACTCCGTCGGGATAATAATATCCGTATCAATATCATCACCAAGTACCCACACTTTTCCTGTAAATGCTTCCATATGTATATCTCCTGTTTATTCCGTTCCGTATCATCAGGCAAATGTTTTCTGTCTGCCCTGTTATAAGACCCCACGCCGAAACGGATCATCCTCTGATAATTTCTGAATATATTATTTAAATCTTTTCTGAAACTCTTATACTCTGTCAGCAGTTGCAATCTCACCTGCAACGGCAGATGCAGTAACTGTTGCCGCAGATCCCAGGTAAACCTTGGAGCTCGGATGCCCTGCACGTCCCTTGAAATTACGGGTTCCTGTGCTGATCAGAACCTCATTCTCGCCGATAACACCCTGGCAGCTTCCCCAGCATACACTGCAGTTCGGGTTCATAACAATAGCCCCTGCTTCCATGAAGATATCGATAAGCCCCTCCTTTAATGCCTGACGATAGATGGTCTGGCTTGCAGGAACAACCAGGAAACGAACTCCCTCTGCAACTTTTTTGCCTTTGATCACCTCTGCGCCTACACGGAGGTCTTCAATACGGCCGTTATTGCAGGAGCCAAGAAACGCTTCGTTGATCTTGATGCCGCAGGTTTCCTCAGCCGGAACCACATTGTCAACAAAGTCTGGCTTCGCTACAACCGGACGGACTTTTGAAAGATCAAAGGTATACTCTCTTGCGTAAACGGCATCCGGATCGCTGTGATATACCGCTTTTGGCTCACGTCCATGCTCTTTCAGATATTCCAGAGCTTTATCATCAGCCTCAAAGATTCCTGTCTTCGCACCAGCCTCAACAGCCATGTTGCAAAGTGCCATACGGTCGCTGATGCTTAAGGTTCTGGCGCCCTCACCGGTAAACTCCATTGCCTGATAGTTGCAGCCGTTTGCCCCGATCTCGCCGATAATGGTAAGGATCAGATCTCTTGCGTAAACGCCCTCAGGAAGCTTCCCTGTCAGGTTAAATTTTACGGTTTCCGGAACCATGACCCAGGAAGTTCCGGTTACCATTCCGTAAAGGAAATCTGTACATCCTACACCGGTACCGAAAGCACCAAGTGCTCCGTAGGAACAGGTATGGCTGTCAGCACCGAAGATCAGCTGTCCCGGACGGACATAATTCTCGATCATGATCTGGTGGCAGACACCCTTTCCTTCCCAGAAATCAATATTATTTTCTCTCGCAAAATCTCTCATTTTTTTCTGGGATGCTGCTGTTTTCGGGCTGTCAGACGGTACATTGTGGTCTACGATAAATACCAGTTTCTTTGTATCTGCGATATGTGGATTTTTTAATTTGTTGTTGTACATGTCAACAGTCAGATGTGTGGTTCCGTCATTGCTCATCAGATGATCCAGCTGAACTGTATAGATATCTCCGGGTTTTACACTGTCCACTCCAGCCGCTGCCGCGATGATTTTTTCTGCGATCGTCATTCCCATCTCTTATTCCTCCTCACGGTTCAGAGAAGCGATAAGGCCGCCCTGATTCAGTATATTCTGCATGTATTCCGGCAGTTTTGTGCAGGAATAAGTCTTACCATTGGCAACAGCAGTTCCCTCGGACATATGAAGCTCCAGGGTATCTCCTGTCTTCACAGCATCCGGAAGATCCTTACAGACAATTGCCGGAAGTCCGATATTAATGGCATTGCGGAAAAAAATACGGGCAAAAGATTTCGCAATAACTGCCTTTACTCCAAGTGCCTTAAGAACACCCGGTGCCTGCTCTCTGGAGGATCCGCATCCGAAGTTCTCTCCTCCAACTACAAAATCTCCCGGTTTAACCTTTTTGGAAAAATCCGGATCCAGTGATTCAAATGTGTGGCCTTTCATTTCATCCAGATTCGGCAGAAGCAGATACTGGGATGCAATGATCTGATCGGTATCAAGGTCATTATGAAATTTAAAAATTGTTCCCTTATCCATAAAACAAGTTCCTTTCTGATCGTTATCCATTTCAGGGCAGTCATTCCTCCGCTGCCCTATTCGTCCTATATTCTAACACAAAACATCATATAATTAAAATGTATATTTTTAATACTTAATATAACTTTAAGTTATAAAGTCATTTCCCTGTGATCAGCGCAAAATATCCCCACTCCCACAGAAGCTCTTCAAAACTGTTCTCAAGATATTCCCGGATATCGTCTTCCTCATATCCGGTCATTCTGGAGATCACTACCATATAATCCCGGAGTGTTTCGTAGGGAAGAGATCCCCGTCCATCTTTCTGCCACCGAAGAAAAACAGCCTGGCGGATGGTGGCATATTCCATACCGATCCACTGCATATGGACCAGGGCATCTTCCAGATCTCCCTCCGGTGTCAGAAGATCTGAATATACTTCGTTGGCAAGAAAGCTCCGGAGAAGGTCTTCATATACACGAAATTTCCGATAAAAATCCTCCCGGGCTTCCACCAGTTCCTTTTCCTCATATTCTTCGGACAATTCCTCCGCAAGTTCCATCACCGGCTCCAGATATTTCCGGTAAAGTCCCTCTTTCCGGTAATTTACAGCCAGGTCCTGCAAAAGTTCATTGCATTCGTCCATGGTATCCAGAACAGGCAGCTCTATTTCATTAATAGCATGTTCCAGTTGGCGAATCGTTTTCTCTGAAAAATAATCTTCCACAAGCTCTGTGGTAAGCGGCATGTTCCAGTGAAGTTCCTTCAGAACATAAAAACTTTCAAGAAGGATTTCCTCCGGTGTTTTTTCAGGATCCATTATAAGATCCATAACCTTCCGGCGCACAAGAAAAAGCGGCTGTTCCTTTTCTTTTGGAGTTTCCGGAAAAGCGATTCTTTTCTTCCCCTTCCAGATATCCAGGACAGCCGGGCAACAGGGCATCATGGTCGCTTCCTTATGATCCTGAAATTCATGGATCTCCCTTGGAAAAATCTGGCAGGTCTCTGAAAGCATCGAATCCCCATAAGCACTTACCAGATAGCACAGTCTGTTCTTTGCAAGAAAAGGACAATCGTGCTCTTCCGTCATCTTCATGATCCGGCTGCCGTCCTTTTTCATGGTATAGGCCTGCAGGCAGCTTCTGTGTCCGGGCACCTCTGACGGCGGCTGGATGGTTTTCCAGTTTCTGTAGGTTTCATCATCTATGTTGATCTTCCATTCCCTGCAGCAGCTGATGGTGCATTTGTCTGCAATACAGGTAAATTCGTCGTAATAATCAGGTTTTAATAATTCCATGTTTCCTCCATATTCTTTATTTTCCAGCTCCAATGTCTCCTGTTTGCAAAATGGACATGAGTTGACCTGTTTTATTTTCCCCGTAAACACAGAAAAGCGGAATTCTATCCGCTTTTTCTGATATTCTGTGTATTCGTTTTTATTCTGCAGTCTCTCCCAGAAGCTGCCTGTGAACTTTCCGCCTTACAAACCAGAAACAGGTCACCTGCATGATGATCGTAAGGATCCAGGATGCCGGATAAGAAATAAACAGTACTTTCAGTGATCTGTGAGCCGGGAAAATTCCGAAAATCCACACAATTCGAAGGCCGACCGTTCCGATAATAGACAGGATCATCGGCACACCGGAGCGTCCCATTCCGCGCAGTGCTCCCGGAAACAGATCCATCTGTCCGCAGAGGAAATAGGTAACTGTGGTATAGGCAAGAATCTCCATTCCGCATTGGATAACCTTAGGGTCTTCCGTATAGATCTTCAGAAGCTGCGGACCGAAAAAGTATGCACCACAGCCCATGGCAAAGGATACGACAAAGGACAGGATCATACAGTCAACAAGCACCCGGTCCATACGTTTCGGTTTTCGCACACCATAATTCTGACTGGTAAAGCTCATGCAGGCCTGGGTAACCGAATTCACGGACACATACAGAAATCCAAAAATATTATTGGCTGCTGTATATCCTGCCATAGCAATGGAACCAAAGGAGTTTACAGAAGACTGAAGAAGTACATTGGAAAAATTGATCACTGTACTCTGGATCCCGGCAGGCAGTCCCACCTGGAAGATCTGCTTCAGGTACTCTCCCTTTATGGACAGTTTTGAAAAACGCAGCTGATAGCTTCCCTCTGTCTGATACAGACACCGAAGGACAAGAATGCAGGAGATCAGCTGAGAGATCACCGTTCCGATTCCCACACCGGCCACGCTTAAATGACACACGATCACGAAAAACAGATTCAAAAGCGCATTGGCACAGCCGGAAATGATCAGAAAGACCAGCGGCCGCTTGGTATCTCCCACAGCACGCAGGATCGCCGCACCATAGTTATACAGCATAAAAAACGGCATTCCCAGGAAATAAATACGCATATAAAGAGTAGAAAGATCGATCACATCGTCCGGTGTATCCATCAGTTCCAGGCAGATTCTGGCAAAGATCACTCCCAGAACTGCCATGATGATCCCGCTGATCAGAGCCAGCAGGATCGATGTATGTACTGTTTCTGACATTTCTTCATCCTTACCGGCAGCATAAAATCTGGCTGCCAGCACATTGGCACCAAGAGAAATCCCGATAAAAAGGTTGGTAAACACATTGATCAGTGCGGTAGTGGAGCCTACTGCCGCCAGCGCCTCACTTCCGCTGAAACGTCCCACTACCACGATATCCACTGCATTGAACATCAGCTGCAGGATACCGGACAGCATCAGCGGCAGTGAAAACGAAATCAGCTTGTCCATGATCGATCCATTACACATATCGATCTCATACTTGTTTTTTTTCACGATTTCATCCCCCATGTTCATACTTACATAAGAATATTATAGCACCTTTCATCGGAAAGCTACAATGAAATATTTTTATGGAGAATATGCAGCGGCTGCATAAAATACGCAGCCGCACAGTAACGTGTGTTTATCATTTCACTATCTTTCCAGGAGTCCTGCATCACGAAGGTTTGCAAGAAGTGCATTAAAATCCTCCACAATATCATCTACCGTTGTTGCATTTCCAACAGCAGCTGCCGGGGTTACTGTTCCGGCAGGGCCGGTGGCTCCTGTTGCTCCTGTTGGACCTGCTGGACCCGTGGCTCCGATCGCACCAGCCGGACCTGTTACCCCCGTCGTTCCCGCTGGACCCGTGGCTCCTGTTGCTCCTGTCGCTCCCGTTGCTCCCGTCGGACCTGTTACTCCTGCAGGACCGGTGGCTCCTGTTGCTCCCGTCGGACCGATGACTCCCGCTGGACCCGTTGCTCCAGCCGGGCCCGTGGCTCCCGTATATCCCTGTATTCCCGGTTCCCCCTGCGGTCCCTGAGGACCCATAGGACCCGGAACTCCCGGACAGCCTCTGGGACCGGTTGGTCCTGTAGGTCCCACAGGGCCTGGGCAGCCTCTTGTTCCACATCTGTCACATCCACAGGAACTATGATTTCCATAACAGGACATACAGGACAAATCCTCATGACTGTCCTGCTGCATTTCCATTTCCTTACGTTTTCGATGCCTGAACAGCATTCTTCGATCACCTCATAGGAAAATAACTTTCCCTACAGTATATGACAACAGCTTTTACCTGTGCATAGGATCCCCGCAAGCTTGTACCCTGCCAGGAAAAATATAATAAAGATATCTTTTCTTTTATACCAGACCATATTTTTCCCAGAAATATTTCTGGTCATACAATACTCCCGGATCTTCCGGCTTCAGTCCCTTCGCTTTCTTATGAAAAAAGAATGCCTGCTCCGGACATCCCATCTTATCATAACAAACGCAAAGCTGCATATATGGCACAAATCCATGACACTCAGCCATAAAAAATCCACATTTTTTCTTATCTGACGGCACAGTAAGCGCCTGCCCATACCAATAGCCAGCCTGTCTGGGAAGCTCTCTTTCCAGAAAAATCTTTCCGACCTCACAACAGATTTCCGCCCTCGGCACATCCATAGTCAGACTGTACAGAAAAGCTTCCAGTGCGTACTTTTTTTCTCCCATTTTCCGGTAGCACTGTCCAAGTACAAAACAGGCATCGATCTTATTTTCCAGCCATCCGGATGGATTTTTCAGGAACTCCACCAACACAGCCTCTGTCTCCGGATAACGCTGATGATAATACAGTTCTCTCCCATAATAAAGCTGATGTCTGGGTTCCAGCGTTTCTCCTCCTGCCAGCATTTTTTCATAAATGCGAAGATTACGGTCCGGATCACCTTTTCCACATTTCCGGTGCCGGATCACCACATCTGAATAAATGATATTTCCCTCCGGAATCACAGTTTCATGAACTGCCCCATTCCATCTGAAATTTCTGGATGTTTTCATTATCCGCTCCCGAAAATATGAAAATGTTGTTCTCCCGCTCTGGTCAAACCCTGCCGCATATTCCATCATTACAACATCTGTTCCGGGATCCAGAGTTTCTTTAAGACTCTTCAGTTTTTCCAGATTTTCTTCATCCAGGACATCATCCGCATCCAGCCACATCCAGTAATCGGTGCGGACTTTTTCCAGAAGAAAATTACGCGGAGCAGAAAAATCATCACACCAAGGAAAATCAAACACCTGCGACGTATACTGCTCCGCGATCTCTTTTGTTCTGTCTGAAGAACCGGTATCTGCGATCAGGATCGCATCCATCACCTGAGAAACCGGCTTCAAGATCCTATCAAGAACTGCTTCTTCATTTTTTACGATCATACATAGACTGAGGGAAATCATATTTCAGGATCCTTCGGATTTTTATAATATTTATGCCGTTCCCGTCAGTCCTATGCCTTCTGTCAGTGTACAGCTTCTACTTTCGGATAAAGCTGAACTCATCCTCATATCACCAACTGTGGTATATCCTCTATATGTTCTGCAAGACGATCTGCTCCGTTCAGCTCCCCGCTCTCACCATATCCATACAGGCATCCTATAAATGGGCTTTTGCAGGCTCTGGCACATTCCAGATCCTGCCTCCTGTCTCCGACCACCAGATAAGGGCCTGTATATTCCCGGATGATTTCCTGCACAATTTCTGTCTTTGGACGGAATCCATACGATTCGCAGTCATAAAAATGATCGAACCATCGTTCCATCCCAAATTCCTTCCAGTGCGCCTCACGATAGGAAGCTTTACAGTTACTTAAGATCACAAGATGATATCCCCGGTTCTTCAAGGCTGTAAGCATCTCCTCTGCTCCCGGATACCACACTGCCTTATGCTTCCTGATCTGTCTGACCATCAGTTCTCCTACCATCCTGCTCGCCTGCTCTTTATAGCTCTGATCCAGCTCCGGCAAAAATGTATTCCACATCTCCTTACTGTTAAATCCCAGCCAGCCGGCAATTTCCGCCGAGCCTATCTCCCGTTCTTCTGCAGCCTTCTGTTCTGTCAGCCACTGATAGGTTTCACGAAATGCCGGTTCATAGATTCCAATGGTATGATGGATCGTTCCATCATAATCGAATATGATTGTTTTTGTCATCATTTATTTCCCTATCTATTAGAGCTGCTTCATCAGATTGACCATCTCGATCGCAGATAACGCACAGTCATAGCCTTTATTTCCCGCTTTGCTTCCTGCCCGCGCAATAGCCTGCTCGATATTCTCAGTCGTGATCACTCCGAATAAGACCGGGATCCCTGTTGCAAGTTCAACCTGTGCGATCCCCTTGGCAGATTCATTGCACACCAGATCATAATGTGAAGTATCTCCACGAATGACAGCTCCCACGCAGATAACTGCATCATATTTTCCTGACTGTGCCATTTTCTGTGCTGTAAGCGGAATCTCAAATGCTCCCGGCACCCATGCTGCAGTAATATTCTCTTCTTCTACTCCATGTCTTACCAGTCCGTCGACTGCCCCTCCCAATAATTTATTCACAATGATCTCATTGAATCTCGCTGCCACGATACCAACCTTCATTCCCTCCGGTGCTACTACTTTTCCTTCTACTAAATTGATCTGTCTCATTTTTTCTTCCTCCTGCTATTTGCTGTTTTTTATAAATTTATTTCTTTAAAAATATGACCCATCTTTTCCTGCTTCGTCTTCATATACTTCCGGTCATACTTTTGTACCGGAATCTCCAATGGTACTCTCTCATTGATCTTCAACCCGAATTCGCCAAGCCCATAGACTTTATCCGGGTTATTGGTCAGTAATCTTAATGATTTCACACCAAGGTCTGACAGTATCTGTGCCCCAACCCAGTACTCTCTGAGATCCGGTGCAAACCCTAACTTCACATTAGCCTCCACGGTATCATATCCCTGTTCCTGAAGCGCATAGGCTTTGATCTTATTGATCAGTCCGATCCCTCTGCCTTCCTGTCTCATATACAGAATGATCCCTCTGCCTTCCGCCTCTACCTGGCGCATCGCTGTCTGCAGCTGCAGGCCGCAGTCACATCTGAGCGATCCGAATGCATCTCCTGTCAGGCACTCCGAATGTACACGGCAAAGCACATCCTCACCATCTCCTAGATCACCTTTTACCAGTGCCAGATGATGCTCTCCTGTAATGTCATTGATATAGCCATACATTTTAAAATCACCGTACTGCGTTGGGAGGTTTGCAGCTGCTTCCTCCTTTACATGCTTTTCATGTATTCTTATATAATCCTGCAGATCACGGATCGTAATAAATGTAAGGTTATGCTCTTTTGCCATTTCCCATAGCTGTGATGTACGCATCATAGTGCCATCTTCTTTCATAACTTCACAGCACACGCCGCATTCTTTCAGTCCGGCAAGTCTCATAAGATCTGTTGTTGCCTCCGTATGGCCATTTCGTACCAGAACCCCGCCTTTTCTGGAAATAAGCGGAAATACATGTCCCGGTCTTCTGAAATCCTCCGGTTTTGACTGATCATCCACACACTTCATAATGGTATAGGAGCGTTCTGCCGCAGAGATACCGGTGGTTGTATCTGCGTGATCCACTGCCACGGTAAATGCTGTACTGTGATTGTCCGTGTTCTCAGCAACCATCGGCGGAAAATTCAATCTCGCCGCAATTTCTGCACTCATCGGTGTACAGATAAGACCCTTTGCATAAGTCGCCATGAAATTAATATTTTCCCGGGTCGCAAACTCTGCCGCACATATCAGATCTCCCTCATTTTCTCTGTCCGGATCATCTGTGACCAGAACTATTTTTCCTTCCTTAAGATCCCTAAGTGCCTCTTCAATTGTGTTGTACTGATAATTTTGTGACATAGTGTATATCCTCCTGTTCTAAAACCCGAATTCTTCAAGAAACTCCATCGTAATTCCGGATTCTTTTTTCTCTTCTTCATTTTTTCTGATGCCAAGCAGTTTTTCTACATATTTTCCGATCACATCATTTTCCAGATTAACCAGATCCCCCGGCACCTTTTCCAAAAGGGTGGTTTCTTCTCCTGTATGTGGAATGACCGACACCTGAAAACCAGCTTCATCAACCCTTGCAACTGTCAGGCTGATCCCATCAATACAAACGGATCCTTTTTCCACGATCAGATGCAAGATCTGTGGCGATGTCTCAATTGATACCCAGATGGCATTTTCTTCCCGGAGCATGGAACGTATCACTCCAGTCCCATCAATATGGCCGCTTACTATGTGTCCCCCGAACCTGCCATCTGCAGCCATTGCACGTTCCAGGTTTACCTGGCTTCCAGCTTTGCAACTGCCAAGACTGCTTCTTCTGATCGTCTCTGCCATCACATCGGCAGTAAATCCGTCCGGCTGGATCGACGTAACTGTCAGACACACACCATTCACAGCAATACTGTCACCGATTCTTGTCCCTTCCAGGACTTTCCGGGCTTTCACTGCCAGGATCCCTGATTCTCCTGTCAGCTGTATATAACGGACTTTTCCTTTCTCTTCTACGATTCCTGTAAACATGATTCCTCCTGTTTTTTCTCACACACCTGACATCTTATCCGGATGTCCTCACCGATCTGGCAGATATCTATATATTTCAGTTCTACTGCTTCAGACGGGAATTCAACTCCGATACCTTCTACCGGTGTCTTCCCGGCCACACCACCAAACAGCTTTGGTGCCACAAAAGCCTGTACTTCCTTTACAATTCCGGCTCGCAGGGCACTGTCATTTAACGTACCGCCTCCCTCCAGGAGGATGCTGTCAATACCCCTGTTTCCAAGATCTGTCATCAGCTTCTTAAGGTCTATCTGATCCTTTTCATCCGGACAGTAAATGGTCTCAACTCCCATGGTATGTAATATTTTTATTTTTTCTTCTGTATTTTTCTGATCTGCATAAGCCACGATCGTCCGGTACTTTTCCGCACTTTTTACGATCTGACTGTCCGGCGGGATCCTGAGCTTACTGTCGCACACAATCCTGACAGGACTTTTCCAGCCTTCTACCCGGACGTTCAACATCGGATCATCTGCAAGCACAGTTCCAATACCTGCCATGATCCCCATGTACTGATGCCGCATATGCTGTACTTCTTTTCTTGCCGCTTCTCCGGTGATCCATTTTGATGCTCCTGTCTTCGTTGCGATCTTCCCATCCAGTGTCATGGCATACTTCATCACCACGTATGGGGTTTTCGTAGTAATATAATGGAAAAACACCGGATTCAGCTGATCACATTCTTCTCTCATAAAATCTTCAACTACTGTTACACCGGCTTCCCTTAACATCTGTACACCTTTTCCTGCCACTTTCGGATTCGGATCTCGGGAACCGATCACCACTTTTCTGATCTTCTGTTCAATGATCGCTTCCGTACATGGAGGTGTTTTTCCATGATGACAGCAAGGCTCCAGCGTAACATAAATCACCGCACCTTCTGCTGGTTCTGTGAGGGAAGCAATTGCATTACGTTCCGCATGAAGTTCTCCATACTTTTTATGATAGCCTTCCCCGATGATCCTTCCGTCTTTTACGATCACTGCCCCTACCATCGGATTGGGATTCGTCCAGCCTTCTCCTTTTTTGGCCAGCTGAATCGCCCGAAGCATATATTCCTGATCCGTCATTTTTATTCCTTCTTTCTTATTCCTGTTCTTTGTCTAGAGCGTGTTTGAAAAAGGCTTTCTGCAAGATGTGCGTCACAATTTGTGGGAGATTTTGTCCGGATGAGGGCGCCGTAGCGGGCTACGGCAACTGAATTCGGGCAAAATATACCGCAAAGTGGGGCGTGCAGATTGCGGGAATGATTTTTCAAATACGCTCTAATCTCTGCATTCCGGATGTCCGCTGCAGAAATATCTTTTGTTATTTGCTCTTCAATGATTATAAAGAATTGTTGCGGAGATTGCAATGATAATTTTTAATTTTCAGTTCCATACAAAAAAGCCGTACCCACGGAGCTTACGCTCCGGGATACGGCTTATAGCTTTACCGGTGGATCATCAATTATTACGTTTCAGTTTTACTACTACATGTCTGTAAGGTTCTTCTCCCTCACTGACTGTCTCTACATAGCGGTTGCCCTGCAGAGATGCATGGATGATCCTTCTTTCGTACGGATTCATCGGTTCCAGAACTACCGGTTTTCTGGTTTTCTTTACCTTGAAGGCGATTCCTCTTGCAAGGTTCTCCAGAGTTTCCTTACGACGGCGTCTGTAGTCCTCGGTATCGAGTTTTACACGAATGTAGGTAGACTCGCCTTTGTTTACCACAAGGCTTGTCAGATACTGAAGAGAATCCAGTGTCTGGCCTCTTTTTCCGATGAGGATACCCATATCCTCACCTTCAAAATCCACATCCAGAGAACCGTCTGCAGTGTTGTATTTCGATGTGATCTCCACTTCTCCAAGATCCATGGAGCCGAATACGTCACGAAGAAATACGACTGCTCTCTCCTCAACCTCTCTGATCTTCTCCGGATCGCTGAGGATCTCTATCGGTCTGCCCTGCTTCGGTGCTCTCTCACGTGTTTCCTTCGGCTGACGCTCCTTTGGAGCTCTTGGCTGTTTCTCACGTGCAGGCTTTGCTTTGCCCTGGAAATCCCTTGCAGGTCTTTCCTTTGGCGCTGCTGCCTTTGCAGGTGCTTCTTCGGATGCCTTCTCCACCTGTACAGCTTCTTTCTTCACCGGCTTCTTCTCCTCTGCAGGAGCTGCTTTCGGTGCAGATTCTTTCTTTACATCCGGAGTAAAAGGCTTTTCTAATTTCTTCTCTTCTTTGATAGCGTCCAGTTTCACGGACTCTACCAGTTCATCGATTTCCTGCATATCAGAAACTGGCTCGATTCTGCGAACTTTGATCACGGCAGGTTTGCTGCCGATTCCGAAGAATCCGGAGCTGCCTTCACTGATAACCTGAATATCAAGCTGGTCACTGGAAGTTCCAAGCTCAAGACACGCTTTTGTGATAGCTTCATTCTTTGTTTTTGCTGAAAACTGAATGTAATCCTCCATTACGAACCCCTCCGTTCCTGATTATTTCTTCTTATTTCTCTCATCAAAGTCTCTTACGAGATTTGCTTTAGCTGTGATGCTGCCCGGTTTTGCACTTCTTGCCTTCTCATAAGCAGTATCAACCTTCTGTGCTCTGTCTGAAGCACCATTGTTTCCGCTGTTGCCCTTATTGATCACAGGTTTATTGATATTCTTGGCGGACTGATGAGCCTGATTGGTGATCTTCTGCGGCGGAAGTCCTTCCTTCGCACGCTTCGCTTCGATCTTCTTCATATTCTCATTAACCAGATCATCAATGTTCATCTTATCAAGATGACGATTGATTGCAAACTGCTGAGCACTTCGAACGACAGCACTGGCGATCCAGTAGATACCAAGACCAACCGGGAATGTGAAACAGAAGAATGCAGACATCAGAGGCATGACCATGTTCATGGTTTTCATGGAGTTTGCCATTGCGCTGGCCTGATCATTTCCGTCTGCCGGCTGTGTTGCAGCCTGTGGCATAAGCTTCAGGTTCAGCATCTGAGTTGCCCATGCAAGAACCGGGATCAGAAGTGCTACGATCGCAAGTAACAGAGAACCATGATTTTTGAAGAATTCCATGATATAGTACAGCGGCTGGTCTGCGATATTCAGTCCACAGAAGCCCTGCATCTTGGAAATATTGCCGGATGCTTTTGTGATCGCATCAGAAAATCCTGAAAACTGATTCATCTGTGCCAGCTCTTTCCACTGGGAAGGAGAAAGTGCATACAGAAAATCAACAATCGAGTTACTTGTAGCATTTCCGGCACTGTCCATAACGAGACGCACTCGTGTCATGGAATGGTCTGTGATAAACTGCTGCAGGATATCTGTGTATCCGTTTACAGCTAGCAGGTTGTCAACTACACCAGTAAAAATGTTCTTTACACTTCCAACGTAAGCAGGAATCCGGTAGATAACCTGATACAGAGCAAACAGAATAGGCATCTGAATGGCTAACTGTACACAGCTACCGGTTGGAGAAACACCATATTTCTGATAAACAGCCTGGGTTTCTTCGTTCATTTTCATCATGGAAGCCTGATCCTTTTTACCCTGATATTTCTTCTGGATCTTCTGGATCTCAGGCTGCATGATCGCGCTTAACTTGGAGAATTTCTGCTGCTTGATCTGCAGCGGTGTCATAAAGGCAAAGATAAGAATACTGAAGATAATGATACAAAGACCAATGTTCTGGATTCCGAACAGGCCGTCAAGCATCTTATATATGCCATCCATGATCCATCCCATCACAGACGCGATCTGTCCGATAATAGGAGTTCCGGTTTTTGTTGCTAAAAACAGTTCCAAATTCATTTCCTCCTAGACTTCTTATTCAATTGTAAAAGTCCGGTAACTATTCTTTCGTCCACTAACTGCGGAGGTACTGAACAGTTACAAATTCCGATAACTGCTCTGCCCGGGAAAAGGCTGAACAGTCACAAAATAATTCATGGCACAGGGTCATAGCCTCCGTGGGAAAAAGGATTGCATCGCAATATCCTCCATGCCGCAAGAAGACTGCCCTTAAATGCGCCATATTTTTCGATTGCTTCCAAACCATATTGAGAACATGTGGGAATATAAGGACATTTCGTTCTCTTCATCGGCGATATATATTTTTGATAGAGCCTTATCATCTTAATCAGAAATTTCTTTATCATGTTCATTCCCTGTTATATGATGCTTTCTTGCAAGATGCAGAAAAGCACTCTCGATCTCGTGAAAGCTCTTGCCCTTGGCTGCGGCTCTCGCTACTACTACAATATCAAGGTTACTGTCAAAATCTGTTTCGTTGAGACGATAGCTTTCTCTGATCAATCTGGTGAGTCTGTGGCGAACCACACTGTTCCCTACTTTTTTGCTTACTGATATTCCCAGACGATTCTTCATGTGCTGATTCTTCAGCACGTACATCACCAGAAGCCGATTTGCGTACGATGTTCCGTTCTGATATACAACTTTAAAATCTTGATTTTTCTTTAAGGACTCTGATCTGATCAAACGAATCCTCCTTAATTAGATTCCGCCTGCGCGGATATTTCTCCGGATAGAAGAAAAGACCACATAAATGCGGTCTTGCAGCTTATGCTGATAACTGTTTTCTTCCTTTTAATCTTCTTGCAGCTAATACTTTACGTCCGCCCTTTGTGCTCATGCGAGCTCTGAAGCCGTGAACTTTAGCTCTGGATCTCTTTTTTGGCTGAAATGTCATCTTCATAGGTAAAGCACCTCCTTTATCTATTTTTAATTGTTATGAAATAACTTATCATTCAGAACATCGTTTCAATTATATAAATAAACCTCCTTTTCGTCAAGTAAAAATTGCAAAAAACCCGATAAAATCAAGGGTTCTATAAAATACCCCCACCTTACGGTATTTATTTTTTTCTCTTATGTGGAAAGCGCTTATGGTTTACGTAACATTATCCACATTTTGTGGATAACTTGTGGATAACTTGTGGATTGACCGGAAATCTATCCACTTTTTCGGAGAGTTTGTTCACATCGTTTTCAAAAAAACCCTTTATTTGCGGTATTTTTAAGGTGGATTTTTTTATACACATAATTCTTCCACATTTTCCACCAATTCTCGACTTATGGAAACCTCCAGGACTCTTATCCACAATAATCCACCCTAATCCACAGTAATTTCCCCACATTATCCACATTCTTTTCCCCAAAATCTCAAGGATTTTCCATTGCGAAAACCCCATTTTCATTGTAATATATAAAAGGATATCTATCTCCAGTCGCAGACTGGGGTTATTATAATACTCATGGGAGGAAAAAATGGACGCTGTTATTGAAAAATGGGAGGAGATCCTGCAAACTGTCAAATCTGAATATGAGGTGACTGATGTCCCTTTTAATACCTGGCTCAAGCCGCTGAAAGTTTATGAGGTTGACGGAAAGCTGATAACAGTGGTTGTTCCCTCTGAACAGGCAGCGATCGGAGTCAATTACATCAGTAAACGCTACAAAATACCCCTCCAGGTTACTATCTGTGTACTGACAGGCATGGAAGAATGCGAGGTTCGCTTCGTTCTGGAAAAAGATCTCCCCAAAAAAACAGAAAAAAACACTTCTTATGATAAACAGGTTCAGGATACACGTTACGAAGAGGCGCATTTAAATCCAAAATACACCTTCGACACCTTCGTTGTAGGAAGTAATAACAAATTCGCCCAGGCCGCAGCTCTTGCAGTTGCCGAATCACCGGGAGATACCTACAATCCACTGTTTATCTATGGCGGAGCCGGTCTTGGTAAGACGCATCTTATGCATTCCATCGCTCATTTCATTCTGGAACACGATGAAAACAGCCGTGTTTTGTATGTAACCAGTGAGGAATTTACCAACGAGCTGATCGAAACCATCCGAAACGGAAATAACACGGCAATGAGCAAATTCCGTGAAAAATACAGAAATATCGACGTTCTTCTTGTCGATGATATTCAGTTTATTATAGGAAAAGAATCCACACAGGAGGAATTTTTCCATACATTTAACAGTCTTCACAGTGCCAAAAAGCAGATCATCATATCCTCTGATAAACCACCGAAGGATATGGAGATCCTGGAAGAGCGCTTCCGTTCCCGGTTCGAGTGGGGTCTGATCGCAGATATCACACTGCCTGATTACGAAACCCGAATGGCGATCCTTCATAAAAATGAAGAAATGAACGGCTACAACATCAGTGAAGATGTTATCAAATATATCGCTACCAATATCAAATCCAATATCCGTGAGCTGGAAGGTGCCTTCAACAAGGTCATGGCCGGAGCCAAGCTTGAAAAAAAGGAAGTAACTCTGGAACTGGCAGAGCAGGCACTGAAGGATATTATTTCTCCGGATGAGAAAAAAGTGATCACACCGGAATACATCATCTCCGTTGTTGCAGAGCATTACGGAGTCACACCTGCGGACTTAAGCGGAAATAAACGAAACTCCAAGATCGTCATGCCCCGCCAGGTTTCCATGTATCTCTGCCGTGAGATCATATCCACACCTTTGAAAAATATCGGAAAAGCGCTCGGAAACCGTGACCATACCACCGTTATGCACGGTATCGAAAAGATCGAAAACGAATTGCAGAACGACGATAACTTAAAAAATACCATTGATATATTGAAAAAGAAGATTAATCCACAAGGTTAGGGAAGTTTTCCACATTACTGGTGTATAACGTGTTGATTGTATGTGGAGAGATGTGTACAACTTTTTTGCCAAAACGCGGCGGTAATTTTATCCCCGGGTTATTCACATGCGAAAATACCACTTTTACACAAAGTTATCCCAACGGAAAACCCCTGAAAACATCAGGCCTGCGGGAGTTTTTCACAAAATCTGACCCCCTACGGCGGTTACTGCGGATTTTTTCTATAAATATATTTATAAAAACCACAAATTGTTCAGAAAGGGAGTTATACACACTATGAAAATCATCTGCTCCAAATCAAGTCTGTTAAAAAGTGTAAGTATCGCACTCAAAGCAGTTCCATCAAAAACCACAATGCCAATCCTTGAATGTATTCTCATGGATGCAACCACAAACCAGATCAAATTTACCACCAACGATATGGAGCTGGGAATTGAAACGATCGTTGAGGGTACTATTGAAGAAAAAGGTAAAGTTGCTCTTGATGCAAAAATCTTCTATGAAATCATCAGACGACTTCCGGATAATGATGTTACCATTAAGACCGATGATAAATATGCAGCAACCATTACCTGTGAAAAAGCAAAATTCAATATCCCTGGAAAATCAGGAGAAGATTTTGCTTATTTACCGATGATCGAGAAGGATGAACCGCTGACGATCTCTCAGTACACACTGAAAGAAATGATCCGCCAGACTATTTTTTCGATTGCTGTAAATGAAAACAATAAGCTTATGACCGGTGAACTTTTTGAGATCAAAAATAACTGTCTGAAGATAGTTTCTCTGGACGGACATCGTATCTCTATCCGAAAAATGCCCCTTAAGAAAGATTATTCTGACCGTAAGGTGGTAGTTCCGGGCAAAACTTTAAGCGAGGTCAGCAAGATCCTTTCCGGAGAAGTGGATGATCAGGTCAGCATTTACTTTACAAAAAACCATATTTTATTTGAATTTGATCAGACTATGGTAGTTTCCAGACTGATCGAGGGAGAATATTTCAGAATTGACCAGATGCTTTCCAGTGATTATGAGACAAAACTGAAGATCAACAAAAAAGAGTTCCTGGATTGTATCGATCGTGCCACACTTCTGGTACGTGAGGTTGATAAAAAACCGATCATCATCAACATCACAGACGATGATATGGAGCTGCGCATTGATTCTGCAATGGGTTCCATGAATGAAGAGATCGATATTGAAAAAGAGGGTAAGGATATCATGATCGGCTTCAACCCGAAATTCCTGATCGATGCGCTTCGTGTTATTGATGATGAAACCGTGACGATCTATCTTGTAAATCCGAAGGCCCCGTGCTTTATCCGTGACGATGAGGAGAACTATACTTACCTGATCCTTCCTGTAAACATCAACCAGAATCAGGCCAGATAAGATCTGGGGTAATGTGACCGTTTTTGACCGATTGTGCATGGGAATGCGATCGTGTTCTGAAAATTGTTTCATGCGTAAACTGCTGGAAGGGGGTATTTAAATTACCACCTTCCGGTGAAATTTGTATTTTGGGGGATTTTAAATACCGCCAGGAGATCAGAAAAGATCGATCTGACGGAGAAAATACCCCGGAGATAAGAGGAGAAAAAATTGGAGATCAGAATTAAAGACGAATTTATCAAGCTTGGTCAGGCGCTGAAGCTGGCCGGTGTTGTGGAGGACGGCGTTGAGGCGAAATATGCCATCAATGATGGTCTGGTACTGGTGAACGGTGAGGTGGAGAACCGCCGTGGCCGCAAGATCCATCCTGGAGATACCATTTCCTACGATGGAAAAGATATTTATGTGATCGGGTGAAGGAATGTACATTGAATCCATCAGACTGAATAATTTCAGGAATTATGAGTCGCTGGAGATGAATTTTGATCAGGGCACCAATATTCTCTACGGCGACAATGCCCAGGGAAAGACCAATATCCTGGAGGCGGTTTATCTGGCAGGTACCAGCAAATCCCACAAGGGAAGCAAGGACCGGGAGATGATCCGCTTTGAGAATGAGGAATCCCATATCCGAATGATGGTGAAGAAGGGCGATCTTTCATACAAAATAGACATGCACCTCCGGAAAAACAAAGCAAAGGGAGTTGCCATCAACGGGCTGCCGATCCGCAAGGCAAGGGAGCTGCTGGGGGTGGTGAATCTGGTGTTTTTTTCTCCGGAGGATCTTAATATTATCAAGAATGGACCGGGAGAGAGAAGACGTTTTCTGGATTCTGAGCTTTGTCAGCTGGATGGTGTTTATATCACGGAGCTGGCCGGCTACAATCACATCGTGAACCAGAGAAACCGTCTTCTCAAAGACTGTTATATGAACCCCGGGCTGAAAGGTACCCTGGATGTCTGGGATATGCAGATGGTCGATTACGGAAAGAAGATCATCGGGAAGCGGGAAGCCTTTGTGGAGGAGCTTAACGAGATTGCAAGGGGGCTTCATAAAGGCCTTACCGGCGGGATCGAGGAGCTGGAGATCCTGTACGAGCCAAGTGTGACGGCGGCGGAGTTTGAGGATAAGCTTTCCAGGAACCGGGAGCGGGATCTTCGGATGAAGCTGACCTCCGTGGGACCGCACAGAGATGATTTCTGCGTAAAGGTCAACGGGATCGACATCCGGAGGTATGGTTCCCAGGGGCAGCAGAGGACTGCGGCCCTTTCCCTGAAGCTTTCGGAGATCTATCTGGTGAAGAAAAAAATCCGGGATACACCGGTGCTTCTGCTGGATGATGTTCTTTCGGAGCTGGATAGCAGCAGGCAGACATATCTGCTGGAAAGCATCCACGATATACAGACTCTGATCACCTGTACAGGACTGGATGATTTTGTCAGCCATCAGTTCAAGATCAACAGGGTTTTTCAGGTGGTAAAGGGGCATGTTTATATGCCTAAAGGGTTTTGACAAGCCCGTATGCATATGGTAAACTGATTCTGATTATGGAAAGTTGGTGAATATTTTGGATAAAGAGGAGTTTCGCGTTAAGCTGGGACAGATCAATAAGCTGGTCGAGACCCAGGATTACAAAGGCGCCATGCAGATTGTGGACAGCATTGACTGGCGTCGTGTGAAAAACGTCCGTACCCTTTGTGTAGTGGGCGAGATCTACGCGGCCAACAAGCGCTATGAAGAGAGCAAGGAAATTTTTCTTCTTGCCTACCACAGAGCGCCGATCGGCAAGAACATACTTTACCGTCTGATCGAGGTTTCCCTGAAAATGGGACAGATCAGTGAAGCCACAGAATTCTTTGATGAATACAGAGAAGTGGCAGGTAATGATAACAGCCAGTATATACTGAAATATAAGATCGCCAGAGCGAAGAATGCATCTCTGAATGAACAGATCCGTATTCTTGAGGAATATAAGGAGAAGGAATTTACGGAGCGCTGGTCCTATGAGCTGGCCAAGCTCTATTACAAGGCAGGAGACAAGCAGAAGTGCCTGGATCTCTGCAATGAGATGATCCTTTGGTTCAATGACGGAACTTATGTGATGAAGGCCCTTGACCTGAAACAGCGGATGGGTGTTCTCACTGGCGAAGAGAAAGAGAAATACGAACAGCGTTTTATCCCGAAGCTGATCCCGCCGGAAAAGGCGCAGGAGATCAGGGAGAGCAAGGAAGCATCCGGCGAGTATGAGGAGGCAAAACCGGTCACAGATACTATCCAGGTAGATGATGAGCGGGATCTGAACAGTGCGGAGACATTCCAGGAGAAGCTTTCCAAGGGATTCCGTGATATCTTTGGCGGACATAAGAAATCTGCGGAAGAGGATATGGAGGAAAAAGAAGCTGCTCAGGATGAAGAGCAGGATGAGGTTTCCACAGGCTCTGAGGAGGTGACGGAACAGGCGGAAGCGCCGGAGGCTGAGACTGCTGTGGCAGCAGAACCGTCAGAGGAGTTTACAGATTCTGAGGAGATCGAAGCAGCAGAAGGAAGTGAGGAAGCTTCGGATGAGCCTTCTGAAGAGCAGGAAGAGTTTTCCGGACAGGAAGCGGATGAGATCCCGCTGGCATCCGGTGTTGAGAACCTGTCATCCGGAAGTATGAAGCTGCAGGCTCAGGAACAGCAGGATAAAGAGGAAGAAGAGGCTTATCAGGAAGCGGAAGAAGCTGAGGCTGAGAAAGCTACAGAGATGTCTTTGTCCCAGAGTGTTGCAGAGATCATGAAGGAGAAGGCTGCCGGAAATGAGGAAAGTGAGGAGAAGCCTGCAGGGGTTCCGCTTAATGAGGAAGGCAAGCCTGATTTTTCCGCAACGATCCGTATGCCGGAGCTGAAGATCCCGAAGTCCATGATCAATGTGGACCCGGAGAATGCAAGCAGTTCCGCGGAGATCCCGGATGCGTCCGGAATTTTCGGAAATATCGAGGATATTGCGGCATCTGTAGGTGACAGGTCCGGGAAGGATAAAGATAAGGACTTCAACCTGGAGGATACTATTCTGGCAGCAGCTACACAGCAGGGAATCGATATCCCGGAGGAAGAGAAATCTCCGGATGTCCAGCAGTCCGACGTAACGGAAGAGCCGGCAGGTATTGAGGATCTGGATATTGCGGCTGATGAATTTGTTCCGGAGGAGCCGGATGCGGCAGATATCGAGGATATCATGGCGCAGATCTCCGCTCAGCAGGAGGAAGAGGTAACGGAGACTTCCGATACCAGACTTCCGGATATCGTATTTGATGAGGATGAGGAGCCGGTTACTGAGGAGGATCTTCAGGCTGCAGAAGCAGAGTTTCTGAATGGTCCGTCAGGAGTACAGAAGTCGGTGGAAGAAGAGGATGTGCTTCCGGAGATTCCTTCACTGGAATCTGAGGAGCAGGTGCAGAAGGCGGCAGCAGAGCCTTCAGCGAAGCTTCATCATGAGGAACCGGTGGCTGCAGCGGAAGAGGAAAATCTTCTTGATGAGGAAGAAGAATACAGTGATGACGCCTTTGAAGTCCAGGAAGAGGATGACGAGGATGAGGATGACTTTATCAGCAGTCTCATCGGTGATGATTCTGATGAAGCCATGGAAGAGGACGATGAGGAAGAGGAGCTTGAGAAATTTATCGCTACGATCCATCCGGAAAAGGATCCTACAAAGATCGTTTCCAGAAAGAAAGAGCTCACAGATGAAGAGAAACAGCTTTTCACCTATTTTGTTACAGTTCCCGGAATGAAGGAACAGCTGCTTGATGTACTCTGCGATGTGCAGATGGGCGCAGCAGACAAGACCTCCCAGACCGGAAATGTGATCGTTATGGGCGGCAGAGAAACAGGTAAGACGAGACTGATCTCAAGTCTGATCCCGGCAATCTGTAAAGAGCTGAATATCGAGGCTTCCAAGGTTGCCTATATATTTGCGGATGATCTCAACGGAAAGGATATTCCGGAGATCGTATCCAAGCTTGCCGGCGGTTTCCTTGTTATCGAGGATGCAAACCAGCTTTCCCAGGAAACAGCAGATGAGCTTGAGGAAGCTATGACCGGAAACACAAAGGGAATGATCGTGATCCTGGAGGATGAAAAGATCGGTATGCGTAAGCTGATCGCGAGATATCCGAAGCTTGCGAAGAAGTTTACATCCATGATCAACATTCCTGTATTTACAAACGATGAACTTGTTAATTTCGCTAAGGTCTATACCATGGAGAATGGATTCCGTATCGACCAGATGGGCATGCTTGCTCTGTATAATCTGATCGGGATCAACCAGAAGGAGGATCAGCCGATGTGCATCGGTACTGTGAAGACCATGCTGGATAAGGCTATGGAGAGAGCTCAGAGCGGATTGTTCAAGCGTTCCAAGAAGCGTGTGGACCGTGATGGCTACACGGTACTTTTTGAAAAGGATTTCAGCTGAAAATAAGAAAAAGCAGAGGTAAAAAATATGGCCAGACCTTATCTTGGTAACCCGAAATATACCATTGAAGTCCTTCAAAAGTATCATTTTGTTTTCCAGAAAAGGTTTGGTCAGAATTTTCTGATCGACGAGCATGTTCTGGAAAAGATCATTGAGTCTTCGGGTATCACGAAGGATGATTTTATACTGGAGATCGGTCCGGGTATCGGAACTATGACCCAGTATCTTGCGGAGGCTGCCAGAGAGGTGGCTGCTGTGGAGATCGATAGTTCGCTGATCCCGATCCTTAAGGATACGTTGAAGGACTGGGATAATGTTTCCGTGATCAATAACGATATCCTGAAAACGGATATCAAAAAGATCGCAGATGAGAAAAACGGCGGTAAGCCTGTGAAGGTGGTTGCGAATCTGCCGTATTACATTACGACTCCGATCATCATGGGGCTTTTTGAGAAGAATGTTCCTGTGGATTCGATCACTGTCATGGTGCAGAAGGAGGTTGCAGACCGTATGCAGGTTGGTCCCGGTACCAAGGATTACGGTGCGCTTTCCCTGGCTGTGCAGTATTATGCGAAGCCGGAGATCGTTGCGAATGTACCGCCGAACTGTTTTATGCCGCGGCCGAAGGTTGGAAGTGCGGTGATCAAGCTGACGCGTTATGAGAAGCCGCCGGTGGATGTGAAGGATGAGGGGCTTATGTTCCGTCTGATCCGTGCATCTTTTAACCAGAGGAGAAAGACGCTTGTGAACGGGATCAGAAATTCCGGAGATTTTTCCCTGAGTAAGGAGGAGATCGAGGATGTGTTCAACAGGTGTGATCTTCCGCTGAATATCAGGGGTGAGGCGCTGACACTGGAGCAGTTTGCGATGCTTGCCAACTGTATTTATGATGAGAAAAATTAATATATGATAAACGCAAAAAGAGCCCGGGCAGCTGTTCCGGGTTCTTTTTGCGTTTCCGGACGGGAATGTTGGAGAGGTTTCCTGTCCGGATCTATATATTTGTCATAGAAAGGAGGTTATGTCTGAGGTGTCAGACATAAGTAAGTAATGAAAAATTTACATTTTTTATTTTACTGATGAGATGTTAGGAAAGTTTGTTTAAAATATGAAAATATTGTGAATATATTTTTGGTAATAGACATAAAGTCTGAATGGTGTGGGTGGGAATGGGGAAAATTACGGTTTACAGAGGGGTGGGGGTGTGTGGTATACTGAGGGGCGTCGAAAAGGTAATGATGAGGTAATAAAAAGGCAGTAAAAGATAGTTAAAAATAGTAAAAGGCAATTTTTGATAAGGGCTGGTGCCCGTATGGAGGTTGAATATTATGAGAAGATTGAACAAGGTTACAGCTTTGGTTATTGCAGGTGTTATTTCATGTACATCTCCGATGATGGTTATGGCGTCTGATTCCAGTTCTGTTATGAGTCAGGCGGAGGAGATTCTGAAGGATAATGAGGTTGGGTCTCTTGCTTCTGATCCGGATAAGGTTGGGGATATCATTGTTTATGTGAAGGGGCTTTTTGATTCTAACCAGATCACGGATGATGAGATTTCTCAGGGGATCGATGAGGCTGCGGATCATTTTGGGGTGAGTCTTAATGAGGATGATAAGAGTTCGCTGGTTAATATTATCAGTAAGTTCCGTGGGATCGAGATGAGTGATGATCAGATCAAGGGGTATGTGAGTGATGCTTATAGTACTTTGAAGGATATGGGTGTTACGAAGTCTGATGTGAAGAATATTTTTGAGAAGGCGATTGAGTTTATTAAGGGGATGCTTTCACGGCGGTGATGGTTTGTGATGGCTGGTGTTTTTGATGATGTTTTAGATGGAGTTTGAGTTAGAGGGTGAGGGTTGTGGCTCTTTTGTTGGGGTTGTTGTTGGTTTGTTTGGTTGAGATGTACAATATGTACAATGTTTAGGGTTTGGGTTTTGTTTGTGAATGTGGTGTTTTTATAAATTGGGGGAGGGTGTTTTGAAAAAAATTGTGCAAATGCGCTAATTGTTTACGAGATGTTCATTGTTTGTTCATATTTGTCTGGTAGTATAGGGATAGTTCGAAAGAACGTTACGAAAGACGCTGTAATGGTGTGTATCTGTATCATTACACATACAATTTTTTTCATAATAATCGCCCCGGTAAGCCACTACCGGGGCACTCCTCGTTTTTGGGCCTTTTTTGGGCTCTTTTTTTGTGGGTGGGGATGGATGGAGGGACGGACGGACTGCCGGAGGGGCGGCTGCGTGGTCGTGCCTGGTGCGGTCGTTTCGCCGGGTCATACTAAGCGTCTGAGTCTTCTGCCGTGCAGGGCGCCCCATAACTCGCCATGTACGCTGATGCGTACCTGGCTCAGACAGATGGGGCTTACTCTGCGGCTTGTGGCCGCAGAGTACCTTCCCGTCAGAAGCCTCAGGCGCTAAGTATGACCAGCGGCTTACTCCGACGCACCGGGTCCCGACCATGCAGCCGCCCCTCCGGCAGTCCGTCCTGTGCGTTGGAGAGAAACAAAAAGGATGCACTACAAAGAAATTCTGGAATCGTACTAAGTCCGTTCTGTGCGTTGGAGAGAAATAAAGGGGTAAGAAATTTCCAGTGCAAAAAATATAGCGCGGGTGGGGTGTGCATGCTATAATGATTAGGATTATAGTGCTGTCGTCTGGTTTGGGGCGGCGGTGGTTGGTTTTTTGTTTGAATGGGAGGTCTGGATATGGCGGAGTCTATGAAGGATTTTGAGAGGGAGCTGGAGGCTTCTTTTAAGAGGATCGATGAGGGGGATATTATCTCAGGGACTGTTGTGAGTGTGGATGAGTCGGGGGTTGTTCTTGACCTTAAGTTTTATGCTGAGGGTTTTATTCCGGTGGAGGAGTTTTCCCGGGTGCCGGGGTTTAATATTAAAGAGGCTGTTCAGCCGGGGGATGAGGTTCAGGCGATGGTTCTTCGCAGGGATGATGGTCAGGGGAATATTCTTCTTTCTAGAGCGGATGCTGCGGATGTGCTTGCCTGGGACAGGCTGAAGGAGCTTCAGGATTCGGGTGAGGTGCTGGATGTTGTTGTGAAGGGGATCGTTAACGGGGGTGCCATTGCTTATGTTGAGGGTGTCCGTGGTTTTATTCCGGCGTCGAGGCTTGCTTTGGAGTTTGTTGAGGATACGGAGGTGTTTCTGAATAAGCCGATCCAGGTGCGGGTGATCGAGGTTGATAAGGCGAAGAAGAGGCTGGTGCTTTCGGCGAGGGAGATTCTTCGTGAGAGGGCTGAGGTGGAGAAACGGAATAAGATTTCCAATATCCAGGTTGGCTTTGTGACGGAGGGTACGGTTGAGAGTTTGCAGCCGTATGGTGCTTTTGTGGAGCTTGGGAACGGGGTTTCCGGGCTGGTGCATATTTCTCAGATCTGTGAGAAGAGGATCCGGAAGCCTTCTGAGGTTTTGAGTGTTGGGGATAAGGTTAAGGTGAAGGTTATCGCGATCAAGGATGGTAAGCTGAGCCTGAGTATTAAAGAGGCATCGGATCTGATGGCTAAGGAGGTTGAGGAGGAGTCTTTTGAGCTTCCGGAGTCGGGGGAAGAGGCTACTACTTCCCTGGGTGCTTTGTTTGCAAATATTAAATTATGATTATTTTGGATGAAAAAGGATGGATGTGTATGAAAAAACCGGAGAGAATATTTGTAATCGGACATAAGAATCCGGATACGGATTCCATCTGTTCGGCTATTGCTTATGCGGATATTAAGAACAGAACTACGCAGAATAAAAAATATATCCCGAAGAGAGCGGGGCAGATCAATGAGGAGACCAGGTATGTGCTGAACCGTTTTGGCGTACAGCCGCCGGCTTATCTGGGAAATATCGGTACGCAGGTCAAGGATATGGATATCCGGACCAGTCCGCAGGCGGATAAGAATATGTCGCTGAAGAATACCTGGGATCTGATGCAGGAGAACGGGATCGTTTCTCTTCCGATCCGTGATAAGGATGGGTGTCTGGAGGGGCTTGTGACGATTGGTGATATCGCAAAGACCTATATGGATACTACAGACAGTTATCTTCTTTCCAATGCGAGGACGCAGTATCAGAGAATTGCCGAGACTGTTGGCGGTGAAGTGGTGGAAGGTAACGGACACGGATATTTTGTGAAGGGGCGTGTGCTTGTCGGTACTGCCAACCCGAAGATGCTGGAGGGCTACGTTGAGGAGGATGATATGATCATCATGGGTGACCGTGAGGAGGATCATCTTCAGGCGATCAGCCAGAATGTCAGCTGTATCATCGTGGGGCTGAATATCGTGGTTTCCGAGAAGGTTATAAAGCTTGCTCATGAGAAGAATATCGTGATCATCCGGTCTCCGTATGATACGTTTAATATTGCGCGTCTGATCAACCAGAGTATTCCGGTCAGCTTTGTTATGAAGCGGGATAACATGGTTACGTTTAATACCGAGGATTTTACGGATGATATCCAGGATGTTATGATCAAAAACCGTCACAGGGCGTTTCCGGTGATCAATCCTCATGGTAAGTGTATCGGTACGATCTCCAGACGTAATTTTCTGGATATGCATAAAAAGAAAGTGGTTCTTGTGGATCATAATGAGGTGGATCAGGCTGTTGATAATATCGAGAAGGCGGAGATCCTTGAGATCATCGATCATCATAAGCTGGGTACCTTGCAGACTATGACGCCGGTTGCTTTTCGTAATGAGCCGGTGGGATGTACGGGTACGATCCTTTATGAGATCTACGGAGAGCAGAGACTGGAGATCCCGGAAAAGATCGCGGGGCTTCTCTGTGCGGCTATTATTTCGGATACATTGATGTTCCGTTCACCGACCTGTACGCAGACGGATAAGATCGCTGCCAGTGCTCTTGCGCTGATCGCGGGGATCAAGATCGAGGAGTTTGCCCGAGAGATGTTTTCTGCGGGAAGTAATCTGAAGGATAAGTCTCCGGAGGAGATTTTTTATCAGGATTACAAGAAGTTTATCGGTGAGGGTAATGTTTCCTTTGGTGTGGGTCAGATCAGTTCCATGGACAGCGAGGAGCTTAAGGAGATCAAGGAGAAGCTGATGCCGTTTATGGTGAGTGAGTGTGGCCGTCATGATATCACGAGAGTTTATTTTATGCTGACGAATATCCTGGAGGAGTCTACAGAGCTTCTGTTTTACGGGGAGGGCAGCCAGCAGATGGCGGAGATCGCTTTTGAGCGGAAACCGGATGGAGATACCTTCAGTCTGCCGGGTGTGGTTTCCAGAAAGAAGCAGCTGATCCCGGCTATGATGGAGGCTGCTCAGCTGATGAACAGCGATTATGCGTAAGAGGTGACGGAAAATGGCGAAACAGTTATGGAAGCCGGGGAACATGATCTATCCGCTGCCGGCTGTAATGGTGAGTGTTACCGATGGTGAGGGGCATGATAATATCATAACGGTTGCGTGGACGGGTACGGTGTGTACCAATCCGGCGATGGCTTATATTTCTGTCCGACCTTCCCGTTATTCCTATGATATGATCCGGAAAACGGGTGAATTTGTGATAAATCTGACAACGGAGAAGCTGGCGTTTGCAACGGATTTCTGCGGGGTCCGTTCGGGACGTGATGTGGACAAGTTTCGGAAGCTGAACCTTACGAAAGAGAAAGCGCAGTTTGTTTCTGCACCGATGATCGGGGAGGCTCCGGTTTCGATCGAGTGCAGGGTGCGTGAGGTGAAGGAGCTGGGGTCTCATGATATGTTTCTTGCTGATGTGCTTGCGGTCCATGCGGATGAAGCTTATATGGATAAAAACAACAGGTTTCGTCTTAATGATGCGGGTCTTCTGGTTTATTCCCATGGGGAGTATCTGGCGGGTGGCCGGAAGGTGGGAACCTTCGGCTACAGCGTAAAGAAGAAGCAGATGCAGAAGAAGTTGGATAAGAAATCAGACAGGGAATCAGAGATGGCAGGGATGGCAGAGAAGTTGAAGACGTCGGGGAAGCCAGGGATGGCGGGGAAGTTGAAGACGTCAGGAAAGCCAAGGATGTCAGGGAAGTTGAAAACGTCAGGAAAGCCAGGGATGTCAGGGAAGTTGAAGGTGTCAGGAAAGCCAGGGATGTCAGGGAAATTAAAGACGTCGGGAAAGGCAGGGAGAGAGAAACGGTAGGTTCTGCGGAGCCGTAACGTTTGTTGAGATTTGGCAGCTGTTATGCTAAAATGAAAGGATACAGTATGAATAATATTACACTGATAGGGATGCCTGGTGCGGGGAAGAGCAGCATCGGTGTCGTACTTGCGAAGGTACTTGGTTACCAGTTTATTGACTCAGATCTTCTGATCCAGAAGGCGGAGAAGAGGACTTTGAGTAAGATCATCGAGGATGAGGGTACGGAGGGCTTCAAGGCAATCGAGAATCGTGTGAATGCTTCGATCCAGGTGGAGAATACGGTGATCGCTACCGGTGGAAGTGTGGTTTACTGCGATGAGGCTATGCAGCATCTGAAGTCTGAGGGTGTTGTGGTGTATCTTAAGATCTCGCTGGAGCTTCTTTCCAGGCGTCTTGGTAATCTTAAGGGGCGTGGTGTTGTGCTCAAGGAGGGGCAGACGCTGGCGAGTCTTTATGATGAGCGTGTTCCTTTGTATGAGAAATATGCGGACATTGTGGTGGATGAAGAGGATAAGGATCTGGAGGGGAGTCTCCAGGTTGTGCTTGAGGCACTGAAAAACAGGGGAGATAAGGCGTAACTGTTGGCTTGTGGAAACGGTTTGCTGGAGTGTTTCGGGTCATGGGTTATGACAGGTTTTCGTCATAAATTGTTTACAAATCTGAAATATGTGTTATAATATACAACTGACCTAAAAAACGGTATTGCGGAACGTTTGTTCCTGCAGTAAATTCAGAGAAAGTTTCTGCTCATAGAGGAGTAAATAATAGAGGTGTGTTATGGAACAGTATGTGATTAAAGGCGGCAATCCTCTGGTTGGAGAAGTGGATATTGCGGGTGCGAAGAATGCGGCGCTTGCGATATTGTCAGCAGCCATTATGACTGATGAAACTATATTGATCGAGAATCTGCCAGATGTTAGGGACATCAATGTTCTGCTTGAGGCGATCTCCGAGATCGGGGCTCAGGTTGAGCGTATTGATAAGTCTACTGTAAAGATCAACGGTTCTACTATCGGCAATCTCAGCGTGGATTATGAGTTTATCAAGAAGATCCGTGCTTCTTATTATCTTCTGGGTGCTTTGCTTGGTAAGTATAAGCATGCGGAGGTTCCGCTTCCGGGTGGATGTAATATCGGCAGCAGGCCGATCGACCAGCATCTGAAGGGGTTCCGTGCTCTTGGTGCGGATGTTGATATCTGTCATGGTGCTATTGTTGCCAAGGCGGAGAATCTGCATGGCAGCCATATTTTCTTGGATGTGGTTTCTGTTGGTGCTACTATTAATATTATGATGGCTGCTTCTATGGCGACTGGCCGTACGATCATTGAGAATGCTGCGAGGGAGCCGCATGTTGTTGATGTGGCGAATTTCCTGAACAGTATGGGGGCGAATATCAAGGGTGCTGGTACGGATGTGATCCGTATCCGTGGTGTTGAGACGCTTCATCGTACGGAGTATTCGATCATTCCGGACCAGATCGAGGCTGGTACGTTTATGTTTGCTGCTGCGGCTACTCGTGGTGATGTTACTGTTCGTAATGTTATTCCTAAGCATCTTGAGGCTACTACGGCTAAGCTTGAGGAGATCGGGTGTGAGGTTGAGGAGTTTGATGATGCAGTTCGTGTCCGTGCGCCGCATGTGCTTCATCGTACGCATGTGAAGACGTTGCCTTATCCTGGTTATCCTACGGATATGCAGCCGCAGATCGCGGTTACTTTGGCTTTGGCTGAGGGTACGAGTATTGTTACTGAGAGTATTTTTGAGAACCGGTTTAAGTATGCGGATGAGCTTTCCCGGATGGGTGCCAATATTAAGGTGGAGGGGAACTCTGCTATTATTGATGGTGTGAGGAAGCTTACGGGGGCGCGTGTGAGTGCGCCGGATCTTCGTGCGGGTGCTGCGCTTGTTATTGCGGGGCTGGCTGCTGAGGGTGTTACGGTTGTTGATGATATTGTTTATATCCAGCGTGGGTATGAGAATTTTGAGGAGAAGCTCAGGAGTCTTGGGGCTGAGATTGAGAGGGTTTCCAGTGAGAAGGAGATTCAGAAGTTTCGGTTGCGCGTTGGGTGATGGTTGGTGACAACTGGTAACGATTGATGATAATTGGATATTTGAGTTTTGGGAGAGTTCCTGGGTGTTTGGGCCTGGGGGCTCTTTTTTTGTGTGGGTGGGAGGAATGGGGGGAGGGACGAACGGACAGTCTGCCAGCGGGGCGGCTGCATGGTCGTGCCTGGTGCGGTCGTTTCGCCGGGTCATACTAAGCGTCTGAGTCTTCTGCCGTGCAGGGCGCCCCATAACTCGCCATGTACGCTGATGCGTACCTGGCTCAGACAGATGGGGCTTACTCTGCGGCTTGTGGCCGCAGAGTACCTTCCCGTCAGAAGCCCCAGGCGCCAAGTATGACCAGCGGCTTACTCCGACGCACCGGGTCCCGACCATGCAGCCGTCCCGCTGGCAGTCTGTCCGTTCTGTTTTTTTGGGGGTGTGAGGTGTGGTGGTCTGACGGGAGGGTGGTGGATACAGTGGAATGAGGTTTTGGCGGTTTTTGTCGAAGGGTTTTTGTTGACTTTTGCTGGTGGGGTGGTTATACTGAAGATACATATCTGGGAACATTCTGGGCCGTTCGGCTATCTGATCCCCATATGGTTGGTTGTATAAATATGGCGGGGAGGAGCCGGTTGGTTGTGTGAGGTTTTTTCTTTTGCCATCATAGTGAAAGGAGGAGTCTTATGCAGAGGAAGCGGCTTGAGGATATGAATCTTCTGGATGATTTTTTGTTTAACGCGGTGATGACGTTTCCTGGTATTGGTGAGAGGTTTTGCAGGTTGCTACTGCAGGTGGTGCTGGGGCGTGAGATCGGGAGGCTGCGGGTTGTTGCGCAGAGGGCTTTTGGTGGCCGGGATGAGGGTTTTCGCGGGGCGCGGCTTGATGTTCTGGCTGAGGAGGAGCTGATGGATGTTTTGGCGGATCCTTCTGTTTTTGATATTGAGCCGGATAATAATGGTGATGTTGTGAGTCTGAAGGATCTGCCGAAGCGGGTGCGGTTTTACCATGCGATCATCGACAGCCGATGTTTGAAGAAGGGTGAGGGTTTCGGGAAGCTTAAGAGGGTTTTTGTTATTTTTGTCTGTTCGTATGATCCGTTTGATCGGGGTAGGATGGTGTATACGATCCGGAATATGTGTGAGGAGATTCCGGAGATGGAGTATGATGATGGGATGAGGACGGTTTTTTTGAATACGAAGGGGGATGGTGAAGGTGTGCCGGAGGAGTTGGTGGCGCTGCTTCGGTTTATGGAGGATACCAGGGAGGTGAATGCGGTAAATGATGTTTTGAGGGAGCTGTTGGAGATGGTCAGGGTTGTTAAAGCGGATGGAAAGGTTACGGTGGCGTATATGAAGAGTTTTGAGATTGAGCAGATGTGGATTAATAAGGGGATCAGTCAAGGAATCGCCCAAGGGATTGAACAGGGGCGGAGTGAAGAGAGGGCGAATACGTTGAGGGAGAAGGCGCGTGCGGATCGGTTGGAGAGGGAACTGAGGAAGCTGCGGAGGGGGAGATGATGTTGTTTGGTTTTGGGGAGAGTTCCTGGGTGTTTGGGCCTGGGGGCTCTTTTTTTGTGGGATGAATGGAGGGAGGGAGTGGTGGTCTGACGGAAGGGGGGGGGAGCCATCAGTGCTGCGCTGGATGGCTGCAGGGGCTGAGTTTCCTTGTGGTGTGTTGGGAGATGGTGTGGCATCGGCGCTGCGCTGGATGTGGGTGGGGTGAGTTTTTTGGGGTTTTGTCGTGAGGGGATTGGGGATAGAGGCTGTTTTGGATAGGGTGTGGTGTTTTTGTGTAATATTTAAATTTATTTTTGGAGTATTTTGGATTATAATTATGGAAAAAGATGGTTGGCCTGATTGACTGGTTGATTGATATCCGGAGTTTTGGTGACTGTTTTGTGGGACTTGAGAGAAGAGCTTCGGATGTGTGATGATGAGGGTTGTGTGATGAGCTTCGGATGTATGCTGATGTGGCTTGAGAGAAGAGCTTCGGATGTGTGCTGATGAGGGTTGAGAGATGAGCTTCGGATGTGTGCTGATGTGGCTTGAGAGATGGGCTTCGGATGTGTGTTGATGTGGCTTGTGTGAGGGCTTCGGAGGTTTGTTGGTTTGTTTTTGAGGGTGGTCTTTTTGAGGGCTGCCTGGGTTTTGGTTTTGGAGGGAGTGGAGTGTATGTGTGATTATGTGGTTTTGCCGCTTTTGAATTCGTCTTTTGAGCCTGGGAGGGCTCGGGAGGTTGTTGAGGGGTTTGTGGATGTGGATTTGAGGAATATTGCGCGGGCTGAGCTTTTTTATTTTACGGGGCAGGCGGAGGAGTGTTGTGAGATAACGAGGAGGTATCTGTCCAGCAGGGTTATTGAGCTGAAGCTTTCGGCGTGTATTTTGTATGGGTATTCTAATCTGACGCTGGGGAATGTGGCGGCGGCTAAGCGGGGGATGGAGGGGATCCAGTCCTGTGTGAAGATTGCTATGAAGAAGAAGGTTCCTAAGGATGTTTATGCGTCCTGTCTTCTGGCGGGGTATGTGGGGGCGGTTTTGCTTCATCTGCCTACGGATGGGATGCCTGCTTTTGGGGAGTACAGCAGGATGCTTCCTGAGGGGCTGAGGCTTTTTGCCACGTATGTGATGGCTCACCATACTTATCTTAACGGGGAGATATGGAGTGCTTATGGGATGGGTAAGGCTGCTTTGTTTATGGCGGAGAGGCCGTATCCGATCAGTATGACGTATATCCACTGTATGATGGCGGTGTGTGCGATAAACCGAAAGCATAAGCAGGAGGCGCAGGAGGAGATGCTCCGGAGCTGGGAGCTGGCGAAGATGGATGGGTTTCTGGAGCCTTTTATTGAGCATCATGGGCTTTTGCGGGGGCTGATCGAGGCTTGTATCCGGAACCGGGATCCGGAGGCGTATCAGCGGATCACGGAGGGTGTGATTTTTTTCAGCAGGGGCTGGATGGCGCTTCATAATCCGGAAAACCGGAGAAAGGTTACGGGGGAGCTGTCGACGATGGAGTTTTCTATTGCCATGCTGGCAAGTGGGGGATGGACCAATAAGGAGATCGGAGAGCATCTGGGGATTTCCATTAATACTGTCAAGCATTACCTTACGGATATCTTTTGCAAGCTGAATGTCAAGAAGCGGGATGAGCTGAAGAAATTTATGTTAAAATAGTGACAGAGGCACTTTTTTTTGAAAAAACGGGCCTTACAAAACAACTGGTAGTGTTGTATAATAAATATCACGAATAGTCAGATTTTATCGGAGAAATCAGACGAAAAGAACCAGTAAACGAGTAAGTTAAGAAGGAGGAGTTGAAGACTGATTCTCGATAGCATCTGATAATGTCAATATCCTTACCAAAAATGCCTGGTATATGTCAAGCGTTTTTGAAAATGTCCTAAAATAATTGAAGTATTAGCCCCGGCTTTTTGCTGGGGCTTGTTAAATTGATTCGTTTCATTCCTCAGGCAATTTTTGTATCTTGATCATTCTGGTGGTGTTCTTGCTGTTTGACAAACTTTCCAAACTGTTGGCGACGCCAGGGATGATTCATTGGTGGAATGCGGGGCTTCTTTGGTTTTGGCGGAGTATAGTCTATATCTAAGTCTTTTGATTTTGTTTCGTGCTCGGGTATTTCTTCCAGTGCGTAGATGTCTTTGTCATTTACACAGCAGTATTGACTGCCATCAAAAGCCTGAATAAACATTACCTTTGTTCCTTTTCGGTAGTGGACCTGATTGCCTCTGCTGTCAATCATACGGTAGTATTTATTGGAATGCCTTAAACAGTGTCCGGTATCTACCGTTCTTTCGCATAAAACTGCAAGAATCAGGTTAATTTTTTCAATTTGGGGTTGCACTTCGAACACAGACTTGATACCATGAATGGGAAGGGAAAACTTCTCATTGAATTCCTTTATGTAGGAGTTTAGGAATTCATTGGCAGCGTCTATGGTCGTTATGCCTGCAAGTCTCAACTCGACTGGCAGGCGCGACTGTAGCGTCTGGTTCAGGCGTTCTACACGTCCTTTTGCCTGAGGCACACTGCTTGATCCCAGTTCAACCCCCAGCTGTTTACAGGCATAGGCAAACTGTGTATAGGTATCCTCATCGATAGATGGGGAGTTTTTCTTTTTATAGGTGAAAACAGTACGGCGGTCTGTAAAGAACTTGTAGGGGATACCGTAAGTTGTGAGGATCTGATGGAAAACGTGGTAATAGCCATTCAGAGTTTCCTGGGTATCAAACCAACCGCCGGTAATCCTTCCTGTAGCATCATCTATAGCCAGATGCAGATGCCATATCTGACCGGGGATCCATTCGTAGGGAGTTGCGTCCATTTGCTGCAGTTCACCGAAATAAGCGGCTCTGGGACGGCGGGAATGGGCGTCCTCAAGAGCAACAAGATTAATCTGTATCTGATCCGCTTCTTTCTGAGATTTCGCTGCTTTTTTATCGGCTTTTAATTGTTCTTTGATTCTCTTTTTCTTAGCTTTTGTAGCCTTGGGAGAGAGAATGTATTCAGCTTCGAGAATAGACATAACCGCTGAAGGGGAGATGTGGATATCTTCATGTTTTCCTAATAACTCAGTGAAATGCACAAAATTGGCATCATAGTATTTGTTGCGGTATAAATCGACAACAAGATTACGAGTTTCATTGGGGATGGTATTGGCTGGCTTACGTCCTCTGTTGCCATGGATAAAATAGGCTTTGCCATGCTCTTTGTAGCCTTTAAGCATACGGTTAATGTGACGTACAGTACAACCGAGAGTAAGGGCAGCTCTCTGCTTGTTAGGGGCTGGATGATCTGCCAATGATTTGATCACCTCATACTTCTTTTGTTCATCCATTGATAATTCTACCTTTCTGATAATCGTTACCTCCATCTGTTGATGGAAGCATTATACTACATTGGGACATTTTCCTTTGTGGTATATTAGGACATTATCATAAATGGTTCATATATCCTTACCAAAAATGCCTGGTATATTGACACTACAATCACATAAGGGTAAAATATTGAAAAGGTGTAACCTGTTTACTCAACGGCTAAAAACATGAAGCTTTTTTAAGAGAAAGGAATATAAACAGAAGTAAAGTAATAAGAAATACAGTACACGTTAATGCACACACAGGAAAGCGGGAAAGGTATGAAAAAATTAAGGAATAATAAGATCAGAAAACTCCTGGCATTTATGGTGGCTTTGGCGTTGATGGTATCCTGTATGCCGAGTGCATATACGATCTCCGCGAGTGAGGCGTTCGGAGATGGAACGGAGGATATATTTACAGATGGCGAAATTACATCTGAACCAGCGGCCGAAGAATCGACACCGGATGTAAGCAGCGCTGACCAGGAGGAAACGGAACAGGCGCAGCAATCGACGCTTACATATGAAAATGATTCTGTTAAAGTAACAGCAGAGGCACTGGAGGACGGAGCTCTTCCGCAGAATACAGCATTGAAGGCTGACGGCGTAAACGAGAATTCATCCGTATCTTATGATACAGTTTCTCAGAAGCTTTCAGCAGCAGCTACAGACAAGGGCAGCAGCCTGAGAGGTTTTTTTGCGTATGATGTGTATTTTGCTGATGGCGACGGAAACAGAGTTGAGCCGAACGGCAGAGTCAGAGTAACTTTTGAGTACAAGACACCGGCAGCACCGGAGCTTACCGATGCAGCCAGCACGAGTGTAACCGTTGAGAAGCTTCATTATAACAGCAGTACCGGTGATACTGATGTTAACACCTTACAGGCCAACGAGGATCTGAAGGTTCTGAATGTCAACGAGGGCAAACAGATCCAGACACTTCAGGTTGAGACTGGCAACGCAGCTGTTTTTGCCGTTATGTGGGATTCTCCTGAGACAGCAGATGTCGAGGCGGAAGCTGTTTCCGGTAATGAGGACGAGGTGTCTATCGCATCAGAGGAGCTTACGGACGGAATGGATATTTCGGACGAGCCTGAGCAGGATGCAGCTGAGACACCGGCAGCAGAGAATCCGGAGGTAACTCCTGAGGCAGAGCCTTCTGAGGCTCCGGCGGAGAATCCGGATGCTGAACCTACTGAAGCGCCGGCAGAGGATCCGGATGTGGTGGAAGAACCGGCAGAGGATATTGCGAGCCCGGAGGATGTTCCGGCAGCAGATGAGAATGGTGAGACAAGCCTGATCGAGGTTCTGGGAGACGATACGAATCTTCGTGTCAGTCCATCTGTCGAGGCAGAGGTTCTGGCAACTGTAAACGCAGGAACACAGCTCACACTTCTGGATACCGTAACAGCAGAGGACGGAGCAACCTGGTACAAGGTTTCCTGGGAAGGAACCGAGGCTTACATAAGAAGTGATATGGCACAGGTTGTTGAAAGCAGTGATGAGGCAGAAGAGCCTGAGGATGTGCAGGAAGAAGAAATTCAGCCTGAGATCACCAGATATGATTACAAGAGTGACGAGGTCAATGTCAAGGTTACTCTTACCGATCCGGCAGATCTTCCGGACAACGCAGAGCTTTCCGTAACACCGGTAGAGCTCAGCCAGGAAGCCGAAGACCAGATCACAGAAGAAGCGATCAAAGAAAAGAAAGCCATCGAGAAGATCCATTCCTACGATATCAAATTCCTGGTAGACGGCGAAGAAGTTCAGCCAGGTGCTTCAGTGAAGGTATCTGTATCTCTGAATGATGAGAAGAAAATCAAGGATGCGGATGTATATCACGTAGACAAGAATGATAACGTTGAAAATATGGATGGCAGCGTTGCTAAGAATGGTGATGTTGAGTTTGAGACTACGCATTTTTCTACTTATGTAATCGTTGGTAATAAGCGTGACGATAAGATAAAAGTTACAATAGAGCATTATGACGAAACAACTGGAAAGAAGATTTATGCAGATGATGTTGATAAAGAACTTTCAGTTGGGCAGAAATTTGATTGTAAGAAAGCTACAAACTGGGATATCGCGAGAGTAGACGTAGTTAAAAATGAAACAACAACTACTGTAAATGAAGGTGATATTGAATTAGCACAGGATGCTACGGTAAAAGTATATTATACTCCTACCACCGGAACATTTGCCGGTGCACCTACGTTTTATGATTATACGGTAATGGCCGGACAGAGTGGAAGTACTTATTATTCCATTAATCAGAAGAGTAATTATAGTGATCCAGACAGTAATCAGAAGTTAAGTATGGGTGAAACCCATAATGGAAAATTAGCAGATCAAAACTATGAGCCATATCGATATACTTGGCAAAAGGATAACAAAACGGTTAACTTATGGACTGGAGGCAAAGATGTTATTACTGGTTTGTTGAAGGGACTAGATGAAAATGGCAATGTAGAATTTAATTATCCAGATCCAGGATTTTTTAATGAGACTGATTTACTGGCAGGAAATTCAAAAGACAATTACTTAAGAAAAGTATATAAAGATTATAATTTGAATTTTGAAAGAAGTGGTGACACATATACATTAACGGGTGTAACAGATGGAAGTGGCACTAACGTAACAACACAGTATAAGTTAAATAAAAAGGAAAATTCGGGAGAAGATTTCTTTCCATTAGATACTGTGGCTTCAAAGTATGAGAAAGGATATACTAGAAAAAAGCAAAGTGCACTTGGGGATGATGGTAAAGAACATAATTATTATTTTGGAATGCGTTATGACATGAAGTTCAACGTTGGTGATTATGTAGGCCCATTAAGTTATTCTTTTACAGGTGATGACGATATGTGGGTTGTCATGGATGGCGGAACAGAAAAGCAGCAGATTATCATTGATTTAGGTGGAATTCATAATGCAGCAACTAAAACTGTGGACTTGTGGGAGTATTTGGATGAAGGAGATAAATCTACACATACATTAACGGTTCTTTATATGGAACGAGGAGCAGGTGCTTCTAACTGTTACATGAATTTTACCCTTCCAAACGTAACAATTTCACAGGTAACAACGGATGCGCTTGGAACTCTGAATTTCCAAAAAGTTAATAAAAAAGGTGATGGACTTAGCGGTGCAAGATTTACTCTTTATAATGACGAAGAGTGCACAACACAGATTGCAACAGCTACATCTGATGATCGCGGAAATGTTACATTTGATAAGCTGAGAGCAGGAACATATTATCTGAAAGAGATTCAGGCGCCAGTGGGATATGTTGCTTCCAATGAAAAATGGACGGTAACGGTAACAAAAGAAAATAATAATGTTACAACCACATTAAAAAACAGTTCAGGAACAGCAGTTAAAGACAATAAAATTCTGAATGAGACTCCGGAAGAAATTATCAACTCCAGTATGACGACTAGCAAAACGGCTAAAGTGAAAGACTGGGATCAGAGAACCTACGACATTACCATTAACGCAACATCCACAAGTACAAGTTCCATAATTGAAACGAAAACGCCGGTGGCAGATATCATGTTGGTATTGGATGTGTCCGGATCGATGGGAGAGGATATTACTTCTTATTCATACACATTTGTTGCTAATAATACTTCTGAAGCAAGAGATGACAAGAAGCTTCTAAATCGTAATGTAACGTATTATATTGAGGTGGATGGTTCTTATAAGGAGATGTGGTATTCTTCTTATTATAACAAAGGATGGCGTGTGGGTCCGAGGGGTTCATCAGATGATGCAGCGAAAGACAAATATAATAATTGTAAAATATATACAAGAACTAGCACAACAGAAACCCGGCTTGATGCACTTAAGAATGCTGTAAATCAGTTTATAGATGATACAGCGAAGAAATCTCCGAATAGTAAAATAGGTATTACTGTATTTAGCAGTACTGACGACTACAATAGACCATATGGTAATCATGGAACATCTGTAAGTCTGGGAGAAGTAGGTACTGCAGATAGTGCAAAGGTAACGGAACTTAAGAATTTCGTTAAAGATTTGAAGGCGAATGGAGGTACGGATCCTGCGGTAGGACTTGAGGATGCAAAGAACAAGTTGGATGCTATGGTTGATACAAATCCTAAGTATGTGGTTCTGTTCACCGATGGTAAGCCGACTGGAGGCGGTGCTGAGTGGAATAGTACTGCACAAAAAAATGCTGAAACTCAGGCAAGCGAATTAAGAACAGGCCTAAGAAATAAGACAAAGGTAAAAGATCCATATACAGTATACACCATAGGCTTTGCACTTAATGATGAAGGAGATCGCGCGAAGACGTTCTTGTCTGGTGGTACGTATGATGGTAAAAAGTATCCAGGAATTGCTTCATCATCAGATTGCGCAAAAACAGCAGATGATGCAGCATCGCTTACACAAATTTTCCAGAGTATCAGTAGTACAATTAATAAGAACGTTGACATTACCGGTGCAACAATTACTGATGTGATCGACAGTAGATTTGAAATTGTAGATAGAGGTAATGTTATCACCGAAAACAATTTCGAAGGTGGGAAATATACATTAGAGAATGGTGGGATTGTAACAAAGCGTAATGACGGTACTTATCAGGTACAGTGGACTGATCAGACCATTAAACACACGACAGATGGTACAAATGGCTGGAGTAGAACCATTACTGTAAAAGCAAAAGATAGTTTCATCGGTGGTAACAATATTCCTACCAACGTCTCCCCTGATTCTAAGATTAGCGTAGGAGATTTGAAGAAAGTATTGGATCAGCCTACGGTTAATGTCAAAGTTAATCTGGTAGTTAAGGATAAAGAGATTACTATCTACAAAGGTGATTCCGTACCAATGGATGAGCAAATTCGGAATGAGTTGTTTGCCACTAGTAAACCAACATCTTACAAAGATGGTACAGTAAACGAAACAGATTCTAAAAAAGAGGATGGTACATCATTAATTAAATTACAGTGGTTTAAAAAAGACAACGGTGTTAGAACAAACATCGATGAGTCTGAAATAAAAACTGCACTTAATGATGGAACTGAGTATTATCTGGAAGTAACTTATACTGCTCCAACAGAATCAATGGATACGAGTAAAACTAATACAGACGGACATTTCGTGGGAACTGAGACAGCGAAAAATCCTGGTAATAACAATCTATATGGTATTTATAAAATCAATGTTATCAGCGGTCAGATTCAGATTATAAAGAATGTGACAGAAGCGTCTACAGAAGCCAGAACGTTTAAATTTAATGTAGAGGATTCAGATGGAAAGGCTGTTTCTGGTAGTCCGCTGAAGGTGATAGTTGAAGCTGATCAGACTAGTGGAGTTGCAAAATTAGAGAATCTTCCAAGAGGATGTTACACTGTAACGGAAGTAGAAGCAGATGGATATACAATTCAAGCATTTGAGGTTGACGGGCAGACAGATTGCGAAAAATCTAAATCAGATACATCCAAATCATTGACTTTCAGACTTGGTTATGACACGAATAAAAATAATGTCATTAAGAATTATACGTATAAACAAACTGATGGTGGTGTGAAGGGTGTTGCTTCCTACACAAACGAAGCAGTAACAAAACTGGATCTGAAGAAGACAGATACAGAAAATCATCTATTAACAGGTTCTGAATTTAATTTGGAAATAAAAAATGGTGATAATTGGAAAACTATTCAGAATGGTATAAAAGTAATCAATGGGGATTCAGATATTGAACTGACCAAATTGAAATCGGGTATTTATAGGCTGACAGAGACTACCGCTCCGAAGGGATATTCAATACTGGGTAGCAGTATTTGTTTCAAAATCTCATTAGGAAAAGTAGAACTTGTTAATGAAAATGGTGAGGCAGCAAATAGTAGTGAGATGTGGACTTTGGATGAAACGAATAAAGTTTTAACAATCAAAAATGCTAAACTTTATTCCTTACCAGAATCCGGTGGTCCGGGAACTTATGGATTTACAATCAGTGGTGTAGCGATTCTTGCAACTGCACTCCTGTTGTTTATAAATAATAAACGAAGGGAGGAAGAAGCAAAGAGATCGTAACACATTAATTGTAAATGGCCGATGAAGGGCGAAAAAGAAAAATGCAGAGAAAGAAAGGAGCAAACCTTATGAAAAATTTATTAAAAAAGATTGGTGCATTATTAGTGGCAGCGGTTATGGTACTGTCTATGTGCACAGCGGTATTTGCAGATGGAAATGCTACAATTAAACTTACAGGTTTTAATACGGCAGACAGTGTTGAGTATATGCAGATCATTCAAAAGGATGAGAGCACAACTTCTGGTTGGGCATTTATGAATGGAGCAGGAGAATGCTTCATAGAAGCATTAGGAATGACAGATTCCGCTGATGCACAGCAGGAAGTTATCTGGGGATTAATTAAGTTTAAAGATCCTACAGTTGTTTTACCGACTGGCGTAACAGCAAAAACTGTAACAGCAGCAAATATTGACTTAGCATTAAGTAAAGTTGCAGCACTTACTGGATTCAAAGCATTAACAGATAAGACAAAAATTGAAGTAAGTGAAGCTGGTATTTATGCAATTAAAGCAGAAGAGGAAGGCTATACTTATAAAACAGCAACTGCTTATGTAGGATTTGGCGAGCCATATCCAGCGTTATCAGGTACAGAAGTAATTGCTAAAAAATCTTCAACATCTGTAGATAAAACAACAGAAGATGCCGATCATGTAGTAGCAATTGGAGATATTGTAACTTATACAATCGACGCATACGTACCTTTTATTGATGCAGCAAATACAGAGAACAGAACATTTACAATCACTGATAAAATTACTGGTGCTGATTACTATTTAACAGGACCAAATGCTGTTAATAGTGTAACAATGGAAGGCAAAAATGGCCAGGTTGGTGAAATCGTAGTAAATGATAAAGGCAATGGATTTACTGTTGATTTAGGTAAATTAGTTGCAGATACAGCTAATCCGAATGCTGGAAAGAAAATTACAGTTACTTATACAGCAAAAGTAAATGAAACAACAGTAGAAAATAAAGCAGGTAGCCATGCAGCAGATGTAGATTACGGCGGAAATAATGTTCCGGTTAAGTTATTTACTGGAGAATTAGTTCTGATGAAATATGGCGATGGTGATGTGAATAAGGCATTGGAAGGTGCTGAGTTTGTATTGTATAAAGATGGAGAAGAAGTACCGTTAACGTTCATAAAGGAAGAAAAAACTGGAAAATATAAATATGCTCCAGATACAAAAGATGCTGATTCAAAACTTGTGACAGATGCAAATGGTTATATTGACGTAGAAGGTTTAGATGTTGGTTCTTATCACTTTGAAGAAACAAAAGCACCAAAAGGATATTCTATTAATACAGATGGTAAGACACTTACACTTACTGTAGACGGAGAAGTTGCTACAGCTAAATTGTATAATGAAGGTGGCTTAAATGATACAAAACTCAACTCCCTTCCATCCACAGGTGGCATGGGAACATACCTCTTCACTATCATCGGTGTTGTAGTTATGGCTGGCGCTGCTGGTGCTTTCTTCATCAGCCGCAGAAAAGGATCTGAGGAGTAATCGTTTGATTGCCGGATCGATTCAATTCAAAAATTATTTATAAGCAACGACAAAGCAAGTATTAAAACAAAGTAGTAAATCTTTTACCGCCCGGCCCTTTCGGGGGCCGGGAGAGGTAAATACAACAGTATGGAGAAACCTATGAGAAAGAATAAGAAGAAAAATTATATTGGACTTGGTTTGCTGTTTCTGATAGGGTTGTCCATACTGCTGTATCCAATGGTCAGTGATGCCTGGAACCGGTACAGGGACAGCCTGCTGATCAGTGATTATAGCAGCAGTGTTTCTTCGGATGATAATTCGGAGAAGATTGACAGCATGTGGAAGGCAGCGCAGGAGTATAACGAACAGATCAAGCAGGAAAGTGTGCCGGATGCTTTTTCCGTGAGGGATGGCCAGACGGACAGTACATATGAGTCTCTTCTGAACCTGAATGGTGATGGAATGATGGGGTATGTGGAGATTCCTGTGATCGATGTGAGCATTCCAATCTATCATTACACGACAGATGAGACTCTGGAGAAGGGCGCTGGTCATTTGTTCGGCAGCAGTCTTCCGGTTGGCGGCAAGAGTACCCATTGTATTTTGTCGGCACACAGAGGACTTCCAAGTGCGAAACTTTTTACAGATCTGAATCTTGTGGAAGAGGGAGATGTTTTTTACCTGCATGTGCTGGGTAAGACGCTTGCCTACGAGGTGGATCAGATTCTTACCGTTCTTCCGGAGCAGACAGAGTCTCTGGGTATCACGGATGGGGATGATCATGTAACGCTGGTTACGTGTACGCCTTATGCGGTGAATACGCACAGACTTCTGGTGAGGGGACACAGAGTTCCGATGAAGGCTGCGAAGGCGGTTCAGAAAACAGAGAAGAAGGTTACCGGAATCACCAATCCGACGCTTCCGATGCTTGCTCTCTGTGTTGTGATCGGAATTGTGATCGCGGTGATCCTGGTTGCCGGTATCAATTCTGTTCAGAACAAAAAACGACGCAGGAAATAGTTTATGGCTAAAAAGAAAAAAAAGAAAAAGAGAAATGTTGTCCTGAACATCATTATTGCCCTGGTGTTTCTGGCGGGGGCGGGGGTGTTCCTTTATCCTACGATCAGTGATATGTGGAACCAGTATCGAAATGCCCAGCTGGTCAGTAAGTACGAGGAAGCGGTAACGGAGCTTTCGGACAACGACTATGACAGGCTGTGGAAAGAGGCGAAGGAGTATAATGCCGAGCATCCGGTGAATGCCATTGTAGATGCTTTTGAGGAAGAGGATACTTATGAGCTGAGTCATCCTTATGACAGGGTTCTGGATCCTAACGGTGATGGTCTGATGGGGAGTATCGAGATCCCGAAGATCAAAGCCAGACTGGCAATCTATCACGGACTGAGCAAAACGGTCCTGGAAAAGGGTGTCGGTCATGTGGAGGGTACCAGCCTTCCGATCGGAGGCAAGAGCACCCATGCGGTTCTGGCGGCGCATCGAGGTCTTCCTAACGCAAAGCTTTTTACAGATCTGGATCAGATGGAAAAGGGAGATATTTTTATCCTGCACATTCTTGGCAAGCATCTGGCCTACAAGGTGGATCAGATCAAGACGGTGCTTCCGGATGAGACCAGTGACCTGGATATTATCGAGGGTGAAGATCATGTGACTTTGATCACGTGTACCCCTTATGGAGTTAACACCCACAGGCTTCTTGTCCGGGGAGTGCGGACGAAATATGTGGTGGAAGATACAAAGAATGACGAAACGATACCGCAGAAGCTTGCTGTTGTGGATCCGAAGAGGGTTCTGGCCGGCGGCGCTGCAGTGCTTGTTGTTCTGATCCTGCTGATTTATCTGATCGTCCGTCATAGGGACAAAAAACGGAAAAAGAAGCAGCTTTCAGAAAGGAAAGAGGAGGCAGAGAGCGATGAAAAATAGAAGAAAGCAAGGGAAAATATTCCGGAGCCTTCTGGCTGTTCTGATGCTGACGGCTATGCTGGTCACGAGTGTTTTGCAGCCGGTTTTCGCCGGGGATTATGAAGCTGGAAAAACAGGTAATCTGACGTTGACGGTTCAGCAGGCGGATGAAGAGGGAAACCAGACTCCGCTGCCGGATGTAGGGCTGACGATCTACAAGGTTGGCAGTGTGAATTTTGATGGCAATGTGCATTTCGTGTTGGATGAGGCACTGGCTGCCGCAGCAATCGATTTTGATTCCATCACGACGGCTGATGGCTGGTATGAAGCGGCAGAGAAGCTGGCGGCTATGATCGTCAGCGGAAGCGTGGATGTGTGGGGTATGTCCAAGTCCTCTGATGCAGAGGGGAATATGACTTTCGCTGATCTGGCTGAGGGTATGTACCTGGTGGTGCAGACAGATGGAAACAGCAGTGTTATGGTTTCACCGATGCTGATCTCCGTTCCTTTTGCAGATCAGGAGCAGGGCTGGATGTACGATGTACAGGCTTATCCGAAGTCTGTAAGTAATCCGCAGAAGCATACACAGATCCAGGTTACGAAGAGGATCTATAATGTTGATGAGAATGACAATGTGATTCCTCTGGAAACGAAGGAGGATGTAACTTATAATGTTGGGCTTTACCTTGATCCGGATGGAGAGGCCCGTTACGGAGAAATGCAGAAAATCCATATCCAGAATGCTTCCAGTGGTACAGCTACATGGACGGATGTTCCGGATGGCACCTATTATGTATTTGAGCTGGATGAGGATGGAACGCCTCTTCAGCAGAATACGAAAATCAAGGTGGATGATGAGAATCTTTACTACTACAATGTAACGAAGCCGAATGGTGAGAGTGAAGAGAAGTCCAATCAGGTTGTGATCGGTGGAGATAGTGGTGCTACTGAGGCAGCGGCTTATGTAAATAACTATTATACAAAGATTTCCGATATATTCAGCCGTAACGGATTTATCAACATTAAGAAGAATGTGATGATCGATGGTGTTGCTTCTACTGTGGATGATACGTTCTATGCAGGTGTGTTCTCCACTGAGAGTAACGGTGAGCTGACGCTTGAGAAGGTAGTGACTCTGAAACAGAATGATAGTGTTCAGGTAATGTTGGATCTTCCAAAGGATCAGGAGATCAACAGTGTTACGTATACTGTTCTGGAGACGGATAAGGATGGAAATCCGGTTGATGATGATACCTTTAAGTATACAGTTACCGGTCAGGGTGAGGTTACACTGAATAATGATAACCGATATACTGTAACAAAGGAGATCACCAACAGTCTTTCTTCCGAGCCGACACCGATTCCGACTGCTACACCTGGAGCAAATCATGGTGGAAATGATAGGATCACTCCGATCCCGAATAATGGTACAGCGGGCGGAACTGCTCCGAACGATACCAGCGGTACAGCAAGACGTTCTGTAAAGACCGGCGATGATACACCGATCGGCGTATGGGTTGGAATCCTTGCAGCAGCGATCATTGTTGGCGGTGGTGCAGCTTATGGAGTTAAGAGAAAGAAGAAAAAATAAATAACGGATCATTTTGAAGGATGATCAATGGAAGAACCGGGCGATGTGGATGCCCGGTTCTTTTTTGGGAATATTTGTGTATTGGGGATGAAAAAGCAGCGGGTGATATTTTTTATCGAAAATTGTTCTTGACATTTTGGTATGATAAGTATATTGTATGTGTTGCAGTAAATTTCATAAAAGATAGCCTTTTATTCAGAGTGGTGGAGATACAAAGGATCTGTGAAGCCACGGCAACCCCGGAGAATCCAGGAAGGTGCCAACCTGAGCGAGCAATCGAACAATAAGAGGATTGTTTACAGAATTTAAACAGTCCGGATTGTACGGGCTGTTTTTTATGTATATAACCATTGTTTTATTACAAAAGGAGAAGATCATGGAGAAAATTTTATTTACATCTGAATCTGTAACTGAGGGTCATCCTGACAAGGTCTGCGACTCTATTTCCGATGCGATCCTTGATGCTATGATGGCACAGGATCCGATGAGCCGTGTTGCATGTGAGACTGCTACTACAACAGGTCTTGTACTTGTTATGGGCGAGATTACAACCAAGGCTAATGTTGATATCCAGAAGATCGTTCGCGATACTATCCGTGAGATCGGATATGACAATGCGGATTATGGCTTTGACGCAGATACCTGTGCGGTTATCACATCACTTGACAAGCAGTCCACAGATATCGCTATGGGTGTTGACAAGGCTCTTGAGCAGAAAGAGGACGATATGAATGAGGACGAGCTGGATTCCATCGGTGCCGGTGACCAGGGTCTTCAGTTTGGTTATGCTTCCAATGAGACTGAGGAGTATATGCCATATGCCATCAACATGGCTCACAAGCTTGCTCAGCAGCTGACAAAGGTTCGTAAGGACGGCACTCTGAAATATTTAAGACCGGATGGAAAGACTCAGGTTACTGTTGAGTATGATGAGGCTGGCAAGCCGAAGAGAATCGATGCTGTTGTATGCTCTACACAGCATGATCCGGATGTTACTCAGGAGCAGATCCATGAGGATATTAAGAAGTATGTTTTTGATGCGATCATTCCGGCTGATATGGTTGATGCGGATACGAAGTATTTCATCAATCCGACAGGTCGTTTTGTTATCGGTGGACCTCACGGTGACAGTGGTCTGACAGGTCGTAAGATCATCGTTGATACCTACGGCGGAACAGGACGTCACGGCGGCGGTGCTTTCTCCGGTAAGGATTGCACAAAGGTTGACCGTTCTGCTGCTTATGCTGCACGTTATGTTGCAAAGAACATTGTTGCAGCCGGTCTTGCTGACAAGTGTGAGATCCAGCTTTCCTATGCGATCGGTGTTGCGCATCCGACTTCTGTCAGTGTGAATACCTTCGGAACAGGTAAGCTTTCTGAGACTAAGCTTGTTGAGATCGTTCGTGAGAATTTTGATCTTCGTCCGGCTGGTATCATCAAGATGCTTGACCTTCGCCGTCCGATCTACAAGCAGACTGCTGCTTATGGTCATTTCGGCCGTACAGATGTTGATCTTCCATGGGAGCATCTGGACAAGGTTGAGACTCTGAAGAAGTATCTTTGCAACAGCTACGAATAATCGTTTCAGAAGAATAAAGAGTGAAGCCCCCGGTAGTGCCAGTACCGGGGGCTTCTTGCATGGTGAGATGGGGTTTTTTATAGAAAATTTAGAGATAGGGAATATAGTTTATGTTATAATACGTGTATGTGAATGTGTGAATTTATAAAGGACGGAGATACAGATGAAGTTAAAAACACGTATTATTGTGGGCTTCGTTGCGATCATCCTGCTGCCGCTGCTTCTTTTTTCCGCAAGTCTGTACGGGTTCAGCCAGACGCAGGCGAAGCATGTGCAGGAGAGCAGCAGCCAGGCTTCGGATTCCAGCCAGATGGTCTATGATATTTCTCTGCCGCAGTCTTCCAGCAGCCAGGTGAAGCTGATGGCCAAGGATATGATCCTGACCGCAACGATCATCCTTGTTTTTACTGCGTTGTCCGTAGGGCTGTGGATCTATCGGAGCATTGCGGTTCCGCTGGTGAAGCTTAAGAAGGCTACCAAGAACATCAAGGAGGGGAATCTGGATTTTGTGCTGGAGGTTGAGGGGAATGATGAATTTTCCCAGCTTTGCCAGGATTTTGAGGAGATGCGTAAGCGTCTGAAGGAGTCCACGGAAGAGAAGATCCTGATGGATAAGGAGAATAAGGAGCTGATCAGCAATATTTCCCATGATCTGAAGACGCCGATCACTGCGGTGAAGGGTTATGTGGAGGGAATCATGGATGGTGTGGCGGATACGCCGGAGAAGATGGACCGGTATGTGCGTACCATTTATAATAAGACCAATGAGATGGATCATCTGATCAATGAGCTGACCTTTTATTCCAAGATCGATACCAACCGTATTCCGTATACGTTCAGCAAGCTGAATGTGGAGGATTATTTTTCGGATTGTGCGGAGGAGCTTGGGCTTGAGATGGAGACCAGGGGGATCGAGCTTGTGTATGCCAATTATGTTGAGAAGGGTGTGCAGGTTATTGCGGATGGTGAGCAGATCCGCCGTGTGATCCATAATATCGTGAGTAATGCCATTAAGTATATGGAGAAGCCAAGGGGGATCATCCAGCTTCGGGTGAAGGATGTGGGTGATTTTATCCAGGTGGAGATCGAGGATAACGGCAAGGGGATTGCCGCCAAAGATCTGCCGTATATTTTTGACCGTTTTTACCGTACCGATGTTTCCAGAAATTCTTCCAAGGGAGGAAGCGGTATCGGACTTTCCATCGTAAAGAAGATCATGGAGGATCATGGTGGAAAGGTCTGGGCCACAAGCCGGCTGGGGATCGGAACGATCATGTATTTTGTTCTCAGAAAATATCAGGAGAATATCTTAAGTGATCAAAACTGTTGACTGATATGATTAAATGTGTTTGAATTTACTCAAAAGAGTAAATTATTATGAACACATCAAATATCACAAATTACAAGCTAAAAGATTTTGCTGAACTGTTAGGTGTATTTGTAAAAACATTACAGCGTTGGGATAGAGAAGGAACTCTAAAGGCAAACCGAATTCCAACTGATAGACGTTATTACACTTATGACCAATATCTGCAATTCAAAGGAATAAATACTGAAGATGACCAACGTCAGGTAGTTATTTATGCTAGTACAGCGAAAATTAAGTTTCTGCTATATTGACGCAGCAGATGAAAAATCAGACAAGTCAATATGGCGGTTACTTAATATTCGCTGTACTAGGGTATCTACAAGAAATCAAAAAGATGATTTACAAAACCAAGTTGTATTTTTACGATAGTTTTGTAATGCCAAAGGTATTATTGTAGACCAGTGTATTGAAGATTATGGAAGTGGCCTTAATTACAATCGTAAAAAGTGGAACGAATTATTAGATGAAGTGATGGAACAAAAAATCAAAAACTCGTGCAGGATATTGTTTCAATACTCCATGTGTTCTCTTGCAGGTTGTACGGACTTCGTAAGTATAAAAAACAAATAGAAAGGGATGTGGAAATTGCTAAGGAGCTTCAAGACGGAAATAAATCCGTCAGAGGAACAGAAAGTCAAGATTCATAAGACGATAGGAACTTGTAGATTCATTTATAATTTCTATCTTGCCCATAATAAAGAACTTTACGACAACGGTGAAAAGTTTATGAGCAGTAACAGGTTTAGAGTCTGGCTTAACAATGAATATCTTTCTGAACATCCGGAGTATTTGTGGATCAAGGAGGCTTATTCAAAAGCAGTAACACAGTCAGTAAATAATGGACAAACTGCTTTTACAAGATTTTTCAATCACGAGAGTGCTTTTCCTAAGTTCAAAAAGAAAGGCAGATCTGATGTAAAGATGTATTTTGTAAAGAATAATCCAAAGGATTGTCGTTGCGAAAGGCATAGAATCAATATTCCGTCACTTGGTTGGGTCCGTATCAAAGAAAAAGGATATATTCCAACAGCTAAAGACGGATATGTGATTAAAAGCGGCACGGTCTCAATGAAAGCTGACAGATACTATGTTTCAGTTCTTGTAGAAATTTCTGATAACAAGATTGCTGATAATTCCAATGCAGGAATTGGCATAGACCTGGGATTAAAGGATCTTGCCATTGTTTCTAATGGTAAGACTTATAAGAACATCAACAAGTCAGCAAGACTGAAAAAGCTTGAGAAACAACTTATTCGGGAACAGAGATGTCTCTCCCGTAAGTATGAAAATCTAAAGAAAGGAGAAGTCACTCAAAGGGCGAATATACAAAAACAAAAACTCAAGGTACAGAAACTTCATCATAAGATAGATAATATCCGTACTGATTACATTAACAAGACAATCGCTGAGATAGTGAAGACCAAGCCATCTTATATAACGATCGAGGACTTAAATGTAAATGGTATGATGAAGAATCGACATCTTTCAAAAGCAGTTGCATCACAAAAGTTTTATGAATTTAGAACAAAGCTTCAAATCAAATGCAATGAAAATGGGATCGAACTTCGAGTAGTAGATAGATGGTATCCATCATCTAAAACCTGTCACTGCTGTGGCGCTGTCAAAAAAGATTTAAAGCTTTCAGATAGAATATTCAAATGCAGTTGCGGTTATGTCGAAGACAGAGATCTCAATGCTGCACTTAATTTGAGAGATGCAATAACTTACGAAGTTGCATAACTAAAACGCAAACGTAAGTATGTACCGAAGGCTATTTTCGGGAATTTACGACTGTGGAGTGTACAAGAACTTGTGAGTAGATATGATTTCGGTCAATCAAAAACATACACGGTGAAGCAGTAAGTAGAACTCGTGAGAGTCTACGTTATCTCGATGTGAGTATATTTACACATATTTTGAGTGGCAGGTACCGATGAATGAGTAGGATTTTGATTATAGAGGATGAGGAAGCGATCGCAGATCTGGAGAAGGATTATCTGGAGCTTTCGGGGTTTGAGGTGGAGATCGAGAACCGTGGTGATACGGGGCTTGTTCGTGCCATGAAGGAGGAGTTTGATCTGATCATCCTGGATCTGATGCTTCCGGAGGTGGATGGCTTTGATATCTGCCGGCAGGTCCGTGAGGAGAAGAATACGCCGATCATTATGGTTTCGGCCAAGAAGGATGATATCGATAAGATCCGCGGACTGGGTCTTGGCGCGGATGATTATATGACCAAGCCGTTCAGCCCAAGTGAGCTGGTTGCGCGTGTGAAGGCGCATATGGAGCGTTATAACCGGCTGGTTGGTTCCAATGTGCATAAGAATGATGTGATCGAGATCCGTGGTATTAAGATCGATAAGACGGCCAGGCGTGTGTGGGTCAATGGTGAGGAGACGACGTTTACTACCAAGGAGTTTGATCTTTTGACCTTTCTGGCTGAGAATCCGAACAGGGTTTTTACAAAGGAGGAGCTTTTCCGGGAGATCTGGGATATGGAGTCTGTGGGTGATATCGCTACGGTTACGGTGCATATCAAGAAGATCCGTGAAAAGATCGAGTTTAATACGGCCAAGCCTCAGTATATTGAGACGATCTGGGGTGTGGGGTACCGGTTTAAGGTGTGAGTCTGTGGGGAAGGCTTCGGATGGAGCTGCTGCAGGTGTATGAGTGCAGATCGGAATGATGGTGTATGATCTGCCGGGTGCTTTTGAGAGGAGTGGAGATATGCCGCTGTTGAGGGAAAGAATTTATACGATAGAGGATATTTATGCTTTGCCGGAGGGTGAAAGAGCGGAACTGATCGATGGACATATTTATTATATGGCGCCGCCGAATACGATGCATCAGAGGATTTCAAGTATTTTGTCCAGAAAGATAGGTAACTATATAGATTCTAACAAGGGCAAATGTGAGGTGTTTGCCGCACCGTTTGCGGTGTATCTGGATGAGAAGACGAATACTTATGTGGAACCGGATGTTTCTGTTATCTGTGATCCGGATAAGCTGGATGACAGGGGATGTAAGGGGGCTCCGGACTGGATCATCGAGATCGTTTCTCCGGCGAGCAGGCGTATGGATTATTATACCAAGCTGTTTAAATACAGGACTGCCGGTGTGAGAGAGTACTGGATCGTGGATCCTGTGAAGAAGCTGGTAATGGTGTATGATTTTGAAAATGAGGATACGGAGCAGTATACATTTCAGGATTCGATCAAGGTGGGAATCTATGAGGAGCTGAGGATCGATTTTGCTGAGATGTGATAAAAATGGAGGGGAATATCGTCTGGTGATAGCCCCTCCTTGTTTTTAGGATGAAAAGGACGAACTATGGAAGACAGATTATACAAGAAACTGGAAGCGTACGGTAAGAGTGATTTTTATCCGTTTCATATGCCGGGGCATAAGAGGAATCCGCTGGCTGTGGAGGGGGATTTTCCGGTGGAGAGGGATATTACGGAGATTGACGGGTTTGATAACCTGCATCATGCTGAGGATATTTTGAAAAGGGCGCAGGAGGATGTCGCACGGCTTTATGGTGTGCCGGAGAGTTTTTACAGTATTAATGGAAGCTCCGGGGCGATCCTGGCGGCGGTGTCTGCGGCTGTGGATAAGGGGGGACAGATCCTGGTGGCAAGGAACTGCCATAAGGCGGTTTACCATGCGATTTATCTGCGGGAGCTGAGTGCCACGTATATTTATCCACATGAAGATCCGAAATTGGGGATAAACGGAGGGATTTCACCCGGTCGTGTGGAAATGTATCTGGCGGAAAATCCGGAGATCCAGGCGGTGCTGATCACTTCACCGACTTATGACGGCATCGTGTCGGATGTGGCTAGGATCGCGGAGATCGCGCATCGCTATGGTGTGCCGCTGATCGTGGATGAGGCTCACGGGGCGCATTTTCGGTTTTCGGATTATTTTCCGGTGTCTGCGGCGCAGCTTGGTGCGGATGTGGTGATCAACAGTGTGCATAAGACGCTGCCCTGTCTGACCCAGACGGGGGTGATCCACCTGTGCAGTGATCGTGTGAGCCGGGAAAAACTGAAGCGTTTTCTGGGAATCTATCAGAGCAGCAGTCCTTCTTATATTCTTATGGGCAGCATTGATGCGTGCATGGATAAGCTGGAGCGTGAGGGGGATGAGATGTTCCGTGTGTTTACGGAGAATCTGGAAAAAGCACGCAGGCGTCTTTCCGAGTGTAAGTATATCCGGCTGGTAACGCCGCAGGCCTGTGAGTGCCAGAGAGTTTTTGATTTTGACAGATCCAAGATATTGCTTTCTACTGTGAACAGTTCGCTGAACGGCCGGGAGCTGCACAAGATCCTCCGGAGAGAGTTTCATCTGGAAATGGAGATGGAGGCGGAGAATTATGTGCTGGCGCTGGCGGCTGTGGGTGATACGGCGGAGGGTTTTGAGAGGCTTTGTGATGCTATTGAAGAGATCGACCGCCGTGAATCGTTAAAATACAGAGAAGAGGCTGTGGAGAAGGAGCCTTTGAAAAACGGAAAAATGAAGCAGATTATGCGGATCTCCCAGGCTATGGATGCGGAGAGTGAGCGGTGTCCGCTGGATGAGTGTATCGGACGTACGTCCGGGGAGTTTGCGTATCTTTATCCGCCGGGGATCCCGCTGATCGTTCCGGGGGAACAGATTTCTGGACATTTCGTAAAAAATGTGAGAAGATACCTGGAACAGGGCTTTGAGGTCCAGGGTCTGAGCGACCAGACCAGTGATACGGTGTGCGTTGTGAGAAATGAGATGTAACAGAGGAGACATATGGGAAAGATTTTTTACATTATGGGAAAAAGCTCTTCCGGTAAGGACAGTATTTACAGACAGCTGGAGGGGAATCAGGAGCTGGGGCTTAAGCGGCTTGTGATCTATACTACCCGTCCGATCCGGGATGGAGAGGTGAACGGGAGAGAATATTTTTTTGCAGATGAGAATAAACTGAAGGAGTTCCGAAGAAACGGGAAGCTGATCGAGGCGCGTACTTATCAGACAGTTTACGGGCCGTGGACATATTTTACTGCGGATGACGGGCAGGTGTCTGTGGGTAATGACAGCTATCTGGGGATCGGTACACTGGAGTCTTTTGTGAGGCTCCGGGAGTATTACGGCAATGAAGTGATGTGGCCGGTTTATATAGAGGTGGAAGACGGAGAGCGTCTGGAGCGTGCGCTTGCCAGGGAGAAGACCCAGGAGGTGCCGAAGTACGAGGAGATGTGCAGGCGTTTTCTTGCAGACCAGAATGATTTTTCCGAGGAAAATATTCTTAAAGCAGGTATATGGAAGCGTTTTGAGAATCATAATCTGGATGAATGTGTGAAGGAGATCGTAAATTATATAAAATCTGTACAATAAGGAAAAATAGTTTTTTTTATACAGAAGATTATGTTATAATTAGTTGAAAGATGTCCGCCGGGTATAACGGAGGGCACAAAAGGCAGAAAGAGGTGATTCTTATGGCAGGATTTCATGACATCATCGGCCATGACGATATAATCAGGCATTTGAAGAATGCGATAGAGACAGGGAAGGTATCCCACTCTTATATTTTTACAGGGGAACCGGGATCCGGCAAGAAGCTTCTTGCGGGGACTTTTGCGGCAGCGCTGCAGTGTGAATCGGGAGAGTCTGAACCGTGTATGACTTGTGATTCCTGTAAGAAGGTGATCGGCAAGAATCATCCGGATATCATTACAGTAACTCATGAGAAGCCTGGAAGCATCAGCATTGACGAGGTGCGTGACCAGGTTGTGCGTGATGTGGATATCAAGCCGTACTGCAGTCCGTATAAGATCTATATCATTCCGGATGCGGAGATGATGACGGTGCAGGCGCAGAATGCCATTTTGAAAACTATCGAGGAACCGCCGGAATATGCGGTGATCATGCTGCTGACAAGCAATATCGACAGTCTTCTTCCTACGATCCGTTCCAGATGTGTGCGTCTGGATCTGAAGGTGGTGGATGACAGTCTTGTGAAGGAATATCTGATGGAGCATCTTCAGGTGCCGGATTATCAGGCTGAGATCGATGCGTCTTATGCGCAGGGCAGTATCGGCAAGGCGAAGGAGGCTGCGACTTCTCAGGAGTTTGCAGATATGACTGCCAATGCCCTGAAGATTTTGAAATATGCCAATTCCATGGAGGTTTATGAGCTGACAGAGGCGATCAAGACTTTGACTGCTGATAAGAATAATATCAATGATTATCTGGATATTTTTCAGTTCTGGTTCCGCGATGTTCTGATGTTTAAGGCAACAAGGGAAATTGACAACCTGGTTTTTAAACAGGAGATTAATTTTATCAGAGAGCAGGCCAGCGAGCGTTCTTATGAGAATATCGAAAAAATCCTTGAGGCACTGGAGAAGACGAAGGTGCGTCTCCGTGCCAATGTTAATCTCGAACTTGCCCTGGAGCTCCTGTTCCTGACAATTAGGGAGAAATAGAATGGAAAAGGTAGTTGGAGTCAGATTTCGTAACGTTGGTAAGATTTATTATTTTAATCCTAAGAATTATAAGGTGAAGGTCGGCGATCATGTGATCGTGGAGACTGCCCGTGGTGTGGAGTATGGCCGTGTTGTCCTGGAGCCGCGCAGCGTGAAGGAGGACGAGGTGGTCCATCCGCTGAAGGAGGTTCTCCGTGTTGCAACGAAGGAGGACGAGGATCATGAGGCTGAGAACCGCCAGAAGGAGAAAGAGGCTTTTAAGATCTGTAAGAAGAAGATCCGTGAGCATGAGCTTGATATGAAGCTGATCGATGCGGAGTATACTTTTGATAATAACAAGGTGCTGTTTTATTTTACAGCGGATGGCCGTATTGATTTCCGGCAGCTGGTTAAGGATCTGGCGTCTGTGTTTAAGACCAGGATCGAGCTTCGTCAGATCGGTGTCCGTGATGAGACGAAGATCCTTGGCGGTATTGGTATCTGTGGAAGGACGCTTTGCTGTCATACGTATCTTTCGGAGTTTGCGCCGGTTTCCATCAAGATGGCGAAGGAGCAGAATCTTTCTCTGAACCAGACGAAGATTTCTGGTGTCTGTGGTCGTCTGATGTGCTGTCTGAAGAATGAGCAGGAGACTTATGAGGAGCTGAACCGGAATCTTCCGGGTATCGGTGATATGGTAACGACGCCGCAGGGTGTTTCGGGTACGGTCCAGAGTGTGAATGTTCTCCGGCAGATGGTTAAGATCGTGGTTGAGGTGAATGACGAGAAGGAGATCCAGGAGTTTCCGGTCCGTGATCTGAGGTTCCGCCCTAAGAGAAAAAAGGGTAAGGGTGGTTCTGCTGACCACGAGGAGAAAGAGGTTAAAAAGGGAGATTCGAAGCCGAATGAGAAGTGATCTGGTTTATTGCGGTGAGCGTGTGGATGATCTTCAGAATGGGTTGTTTGTGATCCAGGATCCGAAGAAGTTTTGCTTTGGGATGGATGCGGTTCTGTTGTCTGGCTTTGCCCGGGTGAAGAGGGGTGAGGTTGCGCTGGATATGGGGACCGGTACGGGGATCATTCCGATCTTGCTTTCTGATCGTACGGATGGGGAGCATTTCACGGGGCTGGAGATCCAGCATGAGTGTGCGGAGATGGCTGACCGTAGTGTGAGGTATAATGGTCTTGAGGACAGGGTTCGGATCGTTGAGGGTGATATCAAGGAGGCTGCCGGGATTTTTGGGGCGGCTTCTTTTGATGTGGTGACGTGTAATCCGCCGTATATGATCGGGCAGCATGGGTTGACGAATCCGCATCTTCCGAAGGCGATCGCGAGGCATGAGATTTTGTGTTCGTTTGATGATGTGGCTTGTCAGGCTGCCCGGGTCCTGAAGGACCGGGGGCGGTTTTTTCTGGTGCACAGGCCGTTTCGGCTTGTGGAGCTGATGGCGACTTTGACGAAGTATAAGCTGGAGCCTAAGAGGATGCAGCTGGTGTATCCTTTTATTGATAAGGAGCCGAATATGGTGTTGATCGAGGCTTGTAAGGGCGGAAACTCCAGGATCCGGGTTGAGCGGCCGCTGGTGGTTTATGAGCGGCCTGGGGTTTATACGGAGGATGTTTTGGAGTTGTATCGGATGGTGTGAATGTTGTGATGTTGTGGCTTAGGGTGGCTGCCTGGTTGGTTGTTTGGTTGTGAGAGATTGGGAGGCTGCTCGGGAGGTTTTGGGCCATCGGCGCTGCGCTGGATGGCTGGGAGGTAGTGGTGGCTGTGGTACTTCGGTTGGTGAAGGGACGGCGAGGGGAGGCAGGCTGCTGGTGGTGACACGCTGTGCCCCCTGCTCGGCTGCGGCGCCGGTTTGCTGCCATTCGCGCAAACTCGCTTCGCTCAAACAGTGCGCTCGGTGGCAGCAGCTATCCTCACCTCGCTGACGGGGGCTCCGCTAACGTCACCACCAGCAGCCTGCCTCCCCTCGCCTGAGATTCAAAGCGAGAGATCGCAACGCGTAGCGCACTGAGTATCGAAGAATACAGACACCTTGCCGGAAGTGAATCACTGAGAAAGTGAAGAAATGAAATAATATCGGCATAGCATGGCGCGCTGAGTATCGAAGAATACAGACACCTTGCCAGAAGAGAACCACTGAGAAAGTGAAGAAATGAAATAATATCGGCATAGCATGGTGCGCTGAGTATCGAAGAATACAGACACCTTGCCAGAAGAGAACCACTGAGAAAGTGAAGAAATAAAACAACATCGGCATAGCGTAGCGCGCTAAGTATCGAAGAATACAGACACCTTGCCAGAAGTGAACCACAGAGAAAGTGAAGAAATAAAACAACATCGGCACAGCGTAGCGCGCTGAGTAGCGAAGCATACAGACGCCTTGCCGGAAGTGAACCACAGAGAAAGTGAAGGAATAAAACAACATCGGCACAGCGTAGCGCGCTGAATACCGAAGCATACAGACACAAGTTAACAAATAAGAACGGCGAATCCCTTGCACTACTTAAAAAAAGCCCAAGGGGTGTGCAGAGGGGGCGCGGCTTTGCGGCCCCTTTGCGGTTTTCAAAGTTCCCAAACTTAAACAAACCCCCGCGGTCAAGCGGAATATCCCTCACGGTTAAGTGGAATATCCTCCGCGGTTAAGCAAAACAACTCCCCCACGGCCAAGTGGAAAACAACTCCCCGCGGTCAAGCGAGAAAAGAGGCAAATTATGAAACAAAACGGAAAACTATACTTATGCGCCACCCCCATAGGAAACCTCGAAGACATCACCCTTCGAGTACTAAGAACCCTTCGGGAAGTGGACTTAATCGCTGCGGAGGATACCCGCAACAGCATAAAACTTCTGAATCATTTTGATATAAAAACCCCCATGACCAGCTACCACGAATACAATAAGATCGATAAGGGTCATGTCCTCGTGGAAAAGCTGCTGGCAGGTACAAACATTGCGTTGATCACAGATGCAGGTACTCCGGGTATCTCAGACCCCGGGGAGGAGCTTGCCGCCATGTGTTATGAAGCCGGAATTGAAGTGACTTCACTTCCGGGTCCTGCTGCCTGCATCACTGCTCTGACTTTGTCAGGCCTGCATACTAGGCGTTTTGCTTTCGAGGCTTTTCTTCCGGCGGATAAGAAAGAACGAAAAACGATCCTGGAGGAGCTTTCCTGTGAAACCAGGACTATTATCCTGTATGAGGCACCTCACAGGCTTGTACGGACTCTTGGTGAGCTCAGAGAGGCGCTTGGCAACCGTCGGATGACTCTTTGCAGAGAGCTGACCAAGAAGCATGAGACGGCATTCCGGACTACGATCGATGATCTGATGGATTTTTATAAAGATGAGAAGCCGCTGGGTGAGTGTGTTCTTGTGATCGAGGGCAGGAGCCGCAGTGAGATGGAGGCGGAGAAGCGTGCTTCCTGGGAGGAGATTTCCATTGCGGAGCATGTGGCGATGTATGAGCAGCAGGGGAATTCCAGGAAGGATGCCATGAAGCTTGCTGCCAAGGATCGTGGTGTTTCCAAGCGGGATATTTATAAGGCGCTTCTGGATGGAGAAGGTTCTGCTGAATGATCAGGTGTAATTGTGGTACGGATCGTAGGTAACGTGATCGTGGATGATTGAATAAGCTGCATACTGTGACCAAGGATTTTTGGGAGCGTATGTGGCTTTTTTTATTGTGGTAATAAAAAGTACTGTGCGGATTTTATCGAAATGATTTGCTTGCAGTATAGACCATATTGTGGTAAGCTGATCTTATCAAAAATAAAAAGCAGTTCCGGGATTCTATGGAAATGCTGTAAAAGCATATTTTCTAAAAATAATCTTATTTTTCTATTACATTTCATATATCAGGCAGATTGCCTGTCATCTCAGAAAATTCATGCTTTTTTCCATTTTTCAGCAGGAGTTTTCAGATGAGACTCCTTGAGATCAAAACAGAGGAGTCGTGTATGATCGTAAACAATAACAGAACAAACAGCTCTAACCTGCGGCAGTGGCATCCTGCATTTTTTGCTGATATCCAGATAGAACTGGAGGCAGAAAGGGAGAATCTGATTTTTGAGAATGAGCATCAGCTTGGGACGAAACCAATGGAGATCGATGCGCTTGTGATCAAAAAGAAATCAGATATCCCCATTAATAAAAACATAGGAAGGATCTTCCGAAAATATAATATCATTGAGTATAAGAGTCCGACGGATTATATAAGCATCAATGATTTTTATAAGGTGTGTGGATATGCATTTTTTTATAAAGCAGATACGGTAACTGAGGATGAAATCCCAATTGAGGAGATTACGATCTCTTTGGTAAGCAGGGCATATCCCCGGAAGATGCTCCGTCATTTGAGGGAGTTTTGGAAATGCCGGGTAAAAAAGATGGAAGAAGGAATTTATTACGTAACAGGATCTAAGATCCCAATCCAGGTCATTGTAACAGAGCAGTTGTCGAAGAAGAAAAATCTGTGGCTGAGAAGTCTGACTGATAGAATAAAAGATAAGGAAGATATGAAACGACTTCTCAATGAATACAGAGAAAAGCAGAAAAATCCTTTGTACGAATCAGTTATGCAGATGATCGTAAGGGCTAATGAAGAAAAATTCAGGGAGGCGGATTGTATGTGTGAAGCATTAAATCGGATCATACAGGATCAGATCGAGGAAAAGATAAGAAAAAGTTTACAGGCTGGCTATGATGAAGGGTATGGAATTGGAATGCAGGATGGAATAAAGGATGGAATGCAGCAGGGAATGCAGCAGGGAGAACATAGTATTAACAGTTTGATCCTCTGCCTTGCTGAGCTGGGGAGGACGTCTGATATCATAAGATCGGCATCAGATCCGGAATACCAGAAGAAATTGTTAAAGGAATTTGGGCTTTTGCCGGAGTAGCTGAATATTCCATATGTTTTAAGAGCATATTGTGCTATGTTTTGGGATTGCATTTAATAAGATACTTTTTTGACTGTATTTCCTATGATTTTGCGTGGAAATACAGGCTTTTTTGTGCTATAATAAACTCTGTATTCGTATGTAAAAAATATTTATTTTACAGGTATAAATGACACTTCCGGAGCGGGTTTGAGAATTGCTTTCTGCAAAATGAAAATACAGTATTTCCTGAAATTAAAAGATCAGTTTATCTTGTTCAGGATTTGATGTAATGATTTCTGAAGCTGCTATGGTTCTGCAGAAATGAATTTTCAAACACGTCCGGACGACAAGAACAGGAGGAATGACATGGGCGCAGAGAATACAGAATACGGCGCGGATCAGATCCAGATCCTGGAAGGACTGGAAGCCGTACGTAAGAGGCCTGGAATGTATATCGGAAGTACCTCCAGCCGTGGACTTCATCATCTCGTATATGAGATCGTGGATAACGCAGTCGATGAAGCACTGGCTGGTTTTTGTACAGAGATCCATGTAGATATCAATCCGGATAATTCCATTACAGTTACAGATAATGGTCGTGGTATTCCGGTTGGTATCAATCATAAGGCTGGTATTCCGGCAGTTGAGGTTGTATTTACCATTCTTCACGCAGGCGGTAAATTCGGCGGTGGAGGATATAAGGTTTCCGGTGGTCTTCACGGTGTTGGTGCATCTGTTGTAAATGCACTTTCCGAATGGCTGGAGGTTACCATCTACCGAGAGGGTAAGGAATACAAACAGAGATATGAGCGTGGCAAAACTATGTACCCGCTGAAGGTGGTAGGTGACTGTGATCCGGGGCTTTCAGGAACGAAGGTTTATTTCCTTCCGGACAAGGAGATCTTTGAGGAGACTGTTTATGATTATGATATCCTGAAACAGAGACTTCGTGAGATGGCTTTCCTGACTAAGGGTCTTCGTATCGTTCTGGAGGATAAGAGAGAGGGACAGGAGCGCGAGAAGGTATTCCACTATGAGGGTGGTATCCGTGAGTTTGTAAGCTACCTGAACAGAAGCAAGGAGGCTCTTTACCCGGAGATCATTTACTGTGAGGGTGAGAAGGACGGCGTGTCTGTAGAGGTTGCGCTGCAGCATAATGATTCCTATACAGAGAACACCTATGGCTTTGTAAACAATATCAATACACCGGAGGGCGGTACACACATTACCGGTTTCCGTAATGCGATCACCAATACATTTAATGATTATGCACGTAAGAACAAGCTTCTCAAGGACAGTGAGCCGAACTTAAGCGGTGATGATATCCGTGAGGGCCTGACTGCAATCGTCAGTGTTAAGATCGAGAATCCGCAGTTTGAGGGTCAGACCAAGCAGAAGCTTGGAAACAGTGAGGCAAGAGGTGCGGTAGACAGTGTTGTAAGTAAACAGCTGGAGATTTTCCTGGAGCAGAATCCTGCAGTTGCCAAGGCTACCGTTGAGAAATCTGTTCTTGCACAGAGAGCCAGAGAGGCAGCCAGAAAGGCACGTGACCTTACAAGAAGAAAATCCGCACTGGACAGCATGTCGCTTCCGGGAAAGCTTGCAGACTGTTCTGACAAGAATCCGGAGAACTGTGAGATCTATATCGTAGAGGGAGATTCCGCGGGCGGTTCTGCCAAGACAGCGAGAAACCGTGCCACACAGGCGATCCTTCCACTGCGTGGTAAGATCCTGAATGTTGAGAAGGCACGTCTGGATAAGATTTACGGAAACAAAGAGATCAAGGCAATGATCACTGCCTTCGGAACCGGAATCCATGAGGATTTTGATATTTCCAAGCTTCGTTATCACAAGATCATCATTATGACCGATGCCGATGTTGACGGTGCACATATCGCAACACTGCTTCTGACCTTCCTGTATCGTTTCATGCCGGAGCTGATCAAGCAGGGATATGTATACCTGGCGCAGCCTCCTCTCTATAAAGTGGAGAAGAACAAAAAGGTATGGTATGCATATGACGATGATGAGCTGAACAATATCCTTACCGAGATCGGACGTGACGGAAACAATAAGATCCAGCGTTATAAAGGTCTGGGTGAGATGGATGCCGAGCAGCTCTGGGAGACTACTATGGACCCTGAGAAGAGAATCCTTCTCCGTGTGACCATGGACGAAGCTGCCACATCTGAGATCGATCTGACATTTACCACTCTTATGGGAGACAAGGTAGAGCCAAGACGTGAATTTATCGAAGAAAATGCAAGATTCGTTAAGAATCTTGATATCTAGGAGAATAAAGAAGAATGGAAGATAATATTTTTGACAAAGTCCACGAAGTGGATCTGGAAAAAACGATGAAGGAATCTTACATCGACTATGCCATGAGTGTTATCGCCTCACGAGCTTTGCCTGATGTAAGAGACGGTCTGAAGCCGGTACAGCGCCGAGTTCTGTACTCTATGATCGAGCTGAATAATGGTCCTGACAAGCCACACAGAAAATGTGCGCGTATTGTCGGTGATACCATGGGTAAATATCATCCGCACGGTGACAGCTCCATCTATGGTGCGCTGGTCAATATGGCTCAGGAATGGTCCACAAGATATCCGCTGGTTGACGGACATGGAAATTTTGGTTCCGTGGATGGTGACGGTGCGGCTGCCATGCGATATACAGAGGCACGTCTCAGCAAGATATCCATGGAGATGCTTGCTGACATCAACAAGGATACGGTTGATTTTCAGCCGAACTTTGATGAAACAGAGCGTGAGCCGGTTGTACTTCCGGCACGTTTTCCGAACCTTTTAGTAAACGGTACTACAGGTATTGCGGTAGGTATGGCAACCAATATTCCGCCGCATAACCTTCGTGAAACTATCAATGCAGTTGTTAAGATCATTGATAACATTGTAGAAGAAGACAGAGAAACAGCTATGGAGGAGCTTCTTGAGATCGTAAAGGGACCGGATTTCCCTACAGGAGCGACCATCCTCGGAACGAGAGGGATCGAGGAAGCTTACCGTACCGGACGTGGCAAGATCCGTGTCCGTGCGGTGACGAATATCGAGACTTTGCCAAACGGTAAATCCCGTATCGTGGTTACCGAGCTCCCGTACCTTGTAAACAAGGCACGTCTGATCGAGAAGATCGCAGAGCTTGTCCGTGACAAAAAGATCGACGGGATCACAGACCTGAACGACCATTCCAGCCGTGAGGGTATGCGAATCTGTATTGATCTTCGTAAGGATGCCAATGCCAACGTGATCCTGAATCTGCTTTACAAGCATACACAGCTGCAGGATACTTTTGGTGTGATCATGCTTTCTCTTGTTCCAAATCATGGAAGTATGGAACCGAAGGTTCTGAACCTGAAAGAGATGCTGGAGTACTATCTGGAGCATCAGGAGAATGTAGTTCGCAGAAGAACACAGTATGATCTTAATAAGGCACAGGAGAGAGCCCATATTTTGGAGGGTCTTCTGAAGGCACTTGATAATATTGACGAAGTGATCCGCATCATCCGTGGTTCCCGCAACGTACAGATCGCCAAGCAGGAGCTGATCGACCGTTTTGAGCTGACAGATGTGCAGGCACAGGCGATCGTGGATATGCGTCTCCGTGCATTGACAGGTCTGGAAAGAGAGAAGCTGGAGGCTGAGTATGCAGAGCTTATGGAGAAGATCCGCAAGTTCCAGGCAATCCTTGCTGACCGCAAGCTCCTTCTCCGGGTGATCCGTGAGGAGATTCTTGCCATTGCAGAGAAATACGGCGATGACAGAAAGACTTCCATCGGATACGATGTATATGATATCTCTACAGAGGATCTGATCCCGAGAGAAAATACAGTGATCGCAATGACAAAGCTTGGTTATATCAAGCGTATGACCGTTGACAACTTCCGCAGCCAGAACCGTGGTGGCAGAGGAATCAAGGGTATGCAGACGATTGAGGATGACTATATCGAAGAGCTTCTGATGACGACAACGCACCATTATCTCATGTTCTTTACTAATACAGGACGTGTATACAGACTGAAGGTATATGAGATCCCGGAGGCCGGTCGTACAGCTAGAGGAACTGCGATCATCAATCTTCTGCAGCTTGCACCGGGAGAAAAGATCACAGCTGTGATCCCGCTTCGTAAATATGAAGAGGGTCATTATCTGATGATGGCCACCAAGAAAGGCCTTGTGAAGAAAACTCCGATCAAGGATTACGAGAATGTCCGTAAGACAGGTCTTACAGCAATCGTCCTTCGTGATGATGACGAGCTGATCGAGGTTAAAGCTACTGATAATAATAAAGATATTATTCTTGTGACCAGGGACGGACAGTGTATCCGCTTTAAGGAAACAGATGTCCGCAGCACAGGCCGTGCGTCCATGGGAGTAAGAGGTATGAATCTTACTGACGGTGATGAAGTTGTTGCCATGCAGCTGAACACTCAGGGAGATTATCTGCTTGTAGTTTCCGAGAACGGAATGGGCAAACGTACAGCTATGAGTGAGTTCGTTGTACAGAACCGTGGCGGTAAGGGTGTGAAGTGCTACAAGATCACCGAGAAGACCGGAAATGTTGTCGGCGCCAAGGCTGTCAACGAAGAGAACGAGATCATGATGATCACTACAGAGGGTATCATTATCCGTCTGCAGTGTGCGGATATCTCTGTTCTTGGAAGGATCACCTCCGGTGTGAAGATGATCAATCTTACAGAAGGTGTAACCGTTGCAAGTATCGCCAAGGTAAGAGATAAAGATCCGGAAGCAGATACAACTACCGAAAAAGCTGACGGAGAAACCGGCGATAACGAAGAAGGCTCTGCAGAGGAAGCTGTCACAGGCAGTGAAGAGGAATAAGGTCGAGGATAAGTCATGACGACGACAAAGAAAAAACGCAGAAAAAAATCAGTAAAGAAGCTGAAATACTCTAATAAAAAACTGAATTTTGTCCACATTGCGACACTGGCGGGGATTATTCTGATCCTGCTGGTGATCGTTCTGGCGGCCAGGGGCTGCGGAAAGATCAGCCACAGAACTCCGGAGGGGGTTGTGGAAGGCTACATCAAAGCGGCAGCAGCAGGCAAGAATAAAAAGATGCAGGGCTGTTACAGTGCGGATAAGTTATCGGATGAGGCGAAAACAGAGATTTCCTCCACGATAAAATATTTTCAGGCCCATGGAGTAAAGGATGTAAATATCGACAGCTGTGGCTCCATTTCTGAAAACAAAAATTATTCTTATGTTTATATCCGCTATAATCTTGTTCTAGAGAACGAGCAGGAATATCCATGTATCAGTACCTATCTTGTAAAGGTCCAGGACAAAAAGTATTATCTGTATGCGCCTTCTGAGATTTCAGATAAGATCAGCCAGCAGGCTGCTAAGGATTATCAGAAATTTATGACTACGAAAACCTATACAGATTATACAAAGGCTTATGAGGTTTTTCTGAAAAAGAATCCGGGATACGAGGATAAGATCGCAGGGAAACTGAACGGATAAAGCAGAGGCGGGAGGATGTAAGAATGAAGCGGATTTTGCTGATGGTGCTCAGAAATATAGTCTTTGTTCCTTACTGGTGGATCAAGCTTTGCTGGTATGCAGCGCATACAGATGATTATCCGGAAGAGAAGAAATACGCATTCCTGAGACTGGTAGATGAGCATGCCATTGAAGGCGGAAATATCCATATTGATGTGCATGGAGCTGAAAATATCCCAAAAGAAAAGGGGTTTATGTTTTTTCCGAATCACCAGGGCCTGTTTGATGTGCTGGCGATCATCCGGGCATGCCCGGTTCCTTTTTCGGTAGTTGCCAAGAAGGAAGTTGGAGAGATTCCTTTTCTGAAGCAGGTTTTTGCCTGTATGAAGGCCTTTATCATTGACAGGGAAGACCTGAAGCAGTCCATGCAGGTCATTGTCAATGTAATACGGGAAGTGAAGGCTGGTCGTAATTATCTGATCTTTCCGGAGGGAACCAGAAGTAAAAACGGAAATCATCCGGGACCGTTCAAGGGCGGCAGCTTCAAGACTGCCACCAAGACAAAATGCCCGATCGTTCCGGTTGCACTGATCGATTCCTTTAAGGCTTTTGATACCGGTTCTACAGAGAGGATCACCGTACAGGTGCATATCCTTCCTCCGATGTATTATGAGGAATACAAAGATATGCATACCACAGAGCTCGCAGAAGAAGTGAAGAGACGGATCGAAAAGGTGATCGAAGAGAATATTATGTAAAAAAGAAAAGACTTTGATGAAGTTGGAACAAAAACATCATCAAGGTCTTTTTTTTTGTTGTATGTTTTATATAAAAACGAAACGTTTTATTTGTGAATTGTTTGGCATATACAACCAAAAGGTTTGATGATAACATAGAGACATCCATACAATATAAATAAAAGATGTAAAGAGGACGAACAGATGAAAAAAGAAGAATACCTTTCTCTGATCGATGAGGTGATCGCACAGGGACCATACACGGATACCTGGGATTCTCTCTGTGAGCATCCTACGCCGAAGTGGTATGCAAGAGATAAATTCGGAATTTTTATCCACTGGGGTGTTTACAGTGTTCCGGCTTTCGGAAACGAATGGTATCCCAGAAATATGTATGTGAAAGGCTCTAAGGAGAACCTGCATCATACAGAGAAATACGGAACTCTGGATAAATTCGGCTACAAGGATTTTATTCCTCAGTTTAAGGCTGAGAAGTTTGATCCGAAGGAATGGGCGGCCTTATTTAAAGAGGCGGGGGCGAAATTCGTAGTTCCGGTAGCGGAGCATCACGATGGATTTCAGATGTATGCCAGTGACCTTTGTCGCTGGAACGCTGCTGAGATGGGACCGAAAAGAGATATTCTCGGAGAGCTGAAGACAGAGGTTGAGAAAGAGGGAATGGTTCTCGGTGCTTCTTCTCACAGAGCAGAGCATTACTGGTTCTTTAATGGAGGTCGTCAGATCCCGGAGGCTGATGTCAATGATCCGGAATATGCGGATCTTTATGGGCCGGCAGCAGGAATCACCAGAGATATGAGTGATATTTATGACAATCCTCCGACAGAGGAGCATATGCAGGACTGGCTTGTCCGCACCTGCGAGATCGTGGATAAATATCAGCCATCCATCGTGTATTTTGACTGGTGGATCCAGCAGTATGCATGGAAACCGTATCTTCGTAAATTTGCAGCATATTATTACAACCGTTCTGCACAGTGGGGAAAAGAAACAGCCATTGATGCCAAATTTGACGCATATGTTTACGGCAGCGCAGTCAATGATCTGGAAAGAGGTCAGTTAGACCATATCACACCGGATCTGTGGCAGAATGATACGTCTGTAGCTAAGAATTCCTGGGGCTATACCATTGGAAATGATTATAAGAAGCCTTCCGATGTAGTGCTGGATCTGATCGATGTAGTCAGCAAAAATGGTGCACTTCTTCTTAATATCGGACCGAAGCCGGATGGAACAATTCCGGAAGAGGATGCACATATCCTGAGAGAAATGGGAAAATGGCTGAAGGTAAACGGAGAGGCGATATACGGAACCAGATACTGGAAGACATTCGGAGAGGGACCGACGGTGGTTCCGGAAGGACATTTCACGGATACCTATGATAAGCACTTTACTTCTGAGGATATCCGTTTTACAAGTAAGAGCAATCATATTTATGCGACTGTTCTGCACTGGCCGGAGGATGGAGAGATCCATATCAAAGCTCTTGGCAATGATATGAAGCTTTTGAAATCCACGATCCGGGATATTGAGATCCTCGGAACAGATCTGCATCCGGCATTTGCGAGAAATAAAGAACTGGATATTTCCTGCGGAAGAGGGGTTATTGAGGCGGGAGATATGCCGGTGGTATTGAAGATCACAGTAGAATAGCTGTTGGGGGAAGCGAGTAAATTATAATGTCTTTTTGAAAGGACAGAAAGGATAAGGTATTTTAATTATGGGAGATGTAAGATTCACAGGAAACTGGAACTCTGTAAATGCACACACAGTTCCAAAATGGTATGAGGATTGTAAATTTGGAATTTTTATCCATTGGGGAATTTATTCCGTGCCGGCATTTGCACCGCATACATGGGAGCTGGGAGAGGTTGATTCCAAGGAATGGTTTGCGGATAATCCGTATGCAGAATGGTATTACAATTCTCTGAACATTGGAAAAGGCCCTACATATAAGCATCATATAGAAAAATACGGAAAAGATTTCAAATACGAAGATTTTATTCCTATGTGGAAAGCTGAAAACTGGGATCCGAAGCAGTGGGCAGAGATCTTCAAAGAAGCAGGTGCGGAGTATGTTGTTCTGACAACCAAGCATCATGACGGATTCTGCCTGTTCCCAAGTAAATATACACATTTCAATTCCGTAGAAATGGGACCGAAGAGAAATATCACCGGTGAGCTGACAGAAGCTGTCCGTGACGCAGGAATCCGCATGGGTCTGTATTATTCCGGACTGATCGACTGGCAGTATGCAAACGATCCTATTTTTGAGGATGATGATCTGTTTGGAACAGCCAGCCCGACATTTGCATATGCAGATTATTCCTATAATCAGATGAAAGAGCTTGTTGATGATTATGCACCGAGTGTGTTTTGGAATGATATCGGATGGCCGACACAGAGTGAAGAGATGATGCCGTATTTCTTTGCACATTATTACAATAAGGTTCCGGAGGGTGTGGTAAATGACCGTTTCAACGGACGTTATCACGATTTCCTTACTAAGGAATATAAATCCGGTTCTGTAAACAGAAATGAGAAATGGGAGATGTGCCGTGGAATGGGCTTATCCTTCGGTTATAATGCCAACGAAGGCGATGACAAGCTGATCTCTGTTCCGGATCTGATCTCACTTCTTGTCGGAACAGTGGCAAATAACGGAAATCTTCTCCTGAACATCGGCCCGAAGGCAGATGGAACTATCCCGGAGGAGCAGGTAAGAAGACTGAAGATCCTGGGTGCATGGCTGAAGGTAAACCATGACGGTATTTACGGAACACGCTGCAGTGACCGTGAATCTGAGCTGCTTGAGAGTGGAATCGAGCTCCATTATACACAGAAAGACGGAAATCTGAATGTGTTTGCAGATCATCTGAAGGAAGGTGCCAATGAATTCCTGATCAAGGGCTATCACGGAGCGCTGAGACCATTTGATCCGGCAGTGAAGGTAGAAACTGAAGATACTGCAGAGGGACTTCTTGTGAAGATTCCGGAATATAAAGAAGATATGTATGTGGTTGGATTAACCAACAGATTCTAAATGATGAACATGAGGACCGGATGTATGCCGGTCCTTTTGGTGCTGCATGAGAGAAGATCGTGGATATCCGATCGATTCTCAGGGAGGGAGCTTTTATGTTTGGGAAAAAAATCGCAATACTGTTATCAACGGCAATGATCCTGACAGGGTCCTGTGTATCTTCTGTGGCTGTACATGCACAGACTGGTTATGCGGCTGAATATGCACAGGAAGCATCGGCAGCAGGTGTGCAGAGCACTGCAAAGCTTGTTGCGAAGGGCTCCTGTGGAAGCAAAGCTGTTTACCGGTTGTACTCCAATGGAAACCTGCAGATACAGGGAAAAGGGGAGGTTAAGGTTACCGATGATTTTTCATACAGATCAGCAATGATAAAAACAGTAACCGTTGCATCTGGGATCACGGGAATCGGTGACAGAACCTTTTCAGACTGCAGAAATATGAAGAGGATTTCGTTGCCGGGAACTCTGCGGAGTATTGGAGTAAGAGCATTTGGAGATACTGCGATCACCAGGATCAAGCTTCCTGATGGACTGAAAAGCATTGGTGCATATGCTTTTTACCAGAGTAAGCTTATGAGCCTGGATGTACCGAAAACTGTGACAAAAATTGATGAATATGCTTTCAGTTACTGTAACAATCTGGAATCTGTCAGCATTCCGGGAAGTGTGAAAATATTACCGGAATCGTTATTTGAGGCGGATATGAAGCTGAAAAAGGTTACGCTTGGACAGGGCGTTTCCAGGATAGAAAGAGCGGCCTTTCGGCATTGCGGTTTGACAGGAGTAAGCTTTCCGGACAGTGTTACGGTTATTGGGGAAGGTGCGTTTTCTTTTTGTACAGATCTCAGAAAGGTGTCGTTGCCGAAGAAGCTTACAGAGATCGGGAACGGTGTATTCAGTAATTGTCGAAAACTGGGGAATATTACAGTACCTGCCAGTGTGAAAAAGATCAGAAGCCATGCTTTTTATGATTGCTTGGCAATGAAAAAGATTACGATCCTCAACAGTAAAACAGTGATAGAAAAAGAAGCGATCGGCTATAATTTCAATAGTGGAAAAAATAAAACTTTTGTCATTGCCGGAAAAAAGGGTTCTACTGCTCAGACTTACGCAAAGAAAAATGGGTTCCGTTTTTTGAACAATACTGCCGCAGTAAGGACCGCAAAGATGACCGGCGTGCCCAAAACAAAAACCATACTTCGTGGAAAAACATATACGATCCAGGCAGTGACCGTGCCGTATTACAGCGACGAAAAGATTCTTTTCCGTTCCTCGGATCGCAGGATCGCTACGGTAAATTCCAAAGGTGTTGTAAAGGGAATCCGAAAAGGGACGGCCGTGATCACCGTGCAGAGCGGAGCGAAAAAACTAAACTGTAAGATAACGGTGAAGTAACGATGAAGCAGGCGTACGTAAAATCGCCATAACAGTGAAAGAATACAAAAGAAAATAAAAACAGAAGCCCGGCAGATGAAACATGGAGAGTTATCACATGTGCAGCTGCCGGGTTTTTTATAAATATAGAAAACCCTTAAAATAAGGAATAAAATAGCTTGTTATACCCTTAAAATAAGGGTATATTAATAGAAAAGGGGGAATCTAAAATGACAGGATATGCTGTGAAACATTCGATACGGGCAGAAGATATACGAATTTTAAGGAAGAAATTGAAGCTTACACAAAAAGATTTTGCAAAGTTAGTAAATGTATCTCAGAAAACAATAGAAAGATGGGAAAGTGAAAATCGGGATATTACAGGACCGGTTACGACATTAGTTCATATTTTAAACGAGTATCCTCAGATAGAGGAAAACCTCCGCGTGCCGGAAAAAGAATATCCGATACGCTTATGGTACATGTTTAAGAGTGAAATATGTACGATTATTGATGTGGATGAGAGAGGCAGAAAAGTAAAAATATATAATTATACAAACAATTTTATTAAAAAAGCATTTGGCCGAAATGAAAAACCAACCTTTGAAGAATACGAGGAATTTCTGGAATCTCGTTGTTTCCCGAGACAACGAGACAAAATAAAATTGGTATTAGAAGATTTGAATCTGCCATTCTATGATCCGTTTATGATCATAGAAAAGACCGAAGGAAGAATGGCAGAGGATGATTTCTGGATCAGGATTGAGAGGTAAAGATGGTGCAGCTTTTTGAACAGGATATCAAAACAAATGACAGACAATCGTCAAAAGGAAACCAATTGAAATGGTGCAGGAACAATGTATGGTATAAAGCTGATTATATGGGATATGAGGGATTGGTGGAATATGTTGTTTCACGTTTGTTGGAAAAATCTTCACTGAAACAGGAAGAGTATGTTTTATATAAAACAGAAGAGATTAGTTATAAGAGAAGAAAATATCTGGGATGTAAAAGTGAAAATTTTTTGCCTGAGGGATGGCAGCTTATTACATTAGAAAGACTTTTTTATGGATTTTATAATGAAAGTCTTTATAAAAAATTATTCACGATTCCAGAACATTCGGAAAGACTGGAATTTATAGTAGATCAGACGGAACGCATTACGGGAATTAGCGATTTTGGAAAGTATATGAGTAAGATCCTGGCAATTGATACATTTTTTATGAATGAAGATCGGCATATGCATAATATTGGAGTTTTAATGGATGCAGAAGAAAAATATCATTTATGTCCAATATTTGATAACGGTGCAGGACTGCTATCAGATATACAGATGGATTATCCGATGGAAGAAAACATAAATAATCTGATGGAGGAGGCACGATCGAAAACTCTGTGTGAAGATTTTGATGAGCAGATCGAGATTGCGGAAGAATTGTATGGTCAGCAGATAAGTCTGGAATTTACTAAAAAAGACGTAAAAGAAATATTGGATATGGAAAGTTATTATCCGCAGGAATATAAAGAAAGAGTATTTGAGATTATTATGAACAGGAGAAGAAAGTACAGATATTTATTTTGAATAACTGTGCGTCGTATTTTTGGTATTTTGGTAATAAAGCAGGTACAAAAGGTTTCACATGTGCAGCTGCCAGGTTTTTATAGTAGAAAAAATGTTAAAAAATGTCTGTAAACAGACAAAATATGACGAAAATATTCTAAACAAAGTTTGATTAAATGTGATGGGAAATTTATAATTTTAGTATAAATGTGAATTGGAAAATGGGGGAACGGTCACATCCAAAGGTGTTGTAAAAGGCATCAAAAAAGGAACTGCAACCATTACCGTTCAGAGTGGTTCCAAAAAACTGACCTGTAAGGTAACGGTTAAATAATTCAAAGGATATTAGTAATCAGCATTTGTTATTTACTCATAGTTATATCTTATATGTTTGAGCACGCAAAACAGACTGGAGCTTGATAAGAATATATATCAGGTTCTCAGTCTGTTTTTATATATTGCAGGCAAAAAAAGAACACGTTTTCACAAAATAAGATTGACTTTTTTCAAAACTCTTATTATCATATAAAACAT